>Ga0193740_1000468_pt1 | contig 10869 bp, 9 predicted proteins | sample L2s1metaG_FD_145072 | JGI IMG/M metagenome (GOLD analysis project Ga0193740, IMG submission 145072) | Soil microbial communities from a riparian zone of the East river system, Colorado, United States - L2s1 | ecosystem: Environmental > Terrestrial > Soil > Riparian zone | place: USA: East River... | reverse complement strand
TGTTTGTTCCCTGTTCATTATTCCTTTCCCCTTATTTTTGCAATCACTTTTAATTGATAACTGCCCCAGTCGCAGTTTGCCTATGACGAACCACAAATTTTTATATGCGTAAATCCTGGTGGAAAATTCTGGGTGTTCTTCTTCTCGTTTACACATTTATTGCGGGATTACTTATTGAGGTGCCCCGGAACCCGCAATTAGAGGAAACTATACGTAATCTTTTCTTTCATGTATGTATGTGGTTCGGTATGATGATCTTGTTCATCGTTTCATTTGTTCGTGCCATTATGTATTTAAGAACAAGTAAACATATTCATGATATAGCATCCCGTCAATATGCCGGTGTTGGTATATTGTTTGGCGTACTTGGTTATTTAACAGGCGCCATCTGGATGAGCTATACGTGGATCGATTCAAATAAATCTATTTTCAACTCTTTTGATACCATTGCCCGTGAGCCAAAATTGATCGGCGCCGCTATTGCATTGCTTGTGTATGCAGCTTATCTCGTATTAAGAGATTCGATACAGGATATAGATAAGAGAGCAAGGATCAGTGCCGTTTACAACATCTTTGCGTTTGCCATGCTTTTTCCTTCTATCTGGATCATTCCACGGTTATTAGATAGCTTGCATCCCGGTGGTAGCGAGGGAAATCCCGCACTTGATCCGGGTAGTGCTTCTGCAAACATGCGGCTTGTTTTTTATCCCGCTATTGCAGGATGGACTTTAATAGGTGTATGGATCGCTACATTGAAGATCAGGATGAAAATTATTCATGAACAAAAATTGTCGCAATGAAAAGATTGATCTCTATTTTAACTTTTATATTTCTTGCATTCTTTGCAAATGCACAGGATGTAAACATGGCTGATGTGATGAAGGAGAATGGAAAAATATATGTTGTGATCGCCGTGATGCTGACAATCCTTGCAGGACTTGTATTGTATCTTGTTCGTCTTGACAGAAAAATTTCTAGACTGGAAAAAAATAAATAAACTCATCTTTTTAATTAAATGCTTGCCATATGTCTGACTATAGTTTTTTTGGGGCGGTTTCCAAAAGCTTTGATAAAGCCGCAAAATTCACGCAATGGGATTCAGGCTTACTTGAACAGATAAAACAATGCAATGCTGTTTACCGGATGAACTTCCCGGTAAAGATCGACGATAAGATAGAAGTTATTAAAGCGTATCGTGTACAACACAGTCATCACAAGACCCCCTGTAAAGGTGGGATCCGTTTCTCTACCGCTGTAAACCTTGATGAAGTGATGGCACTTGCTGCTTTGATGACTTTTAAATGTGCTATTGTAAACGTTCCTTTTGGCGGAGCCAAAGGGGGTATCAGCATTGATCCCAAAAAATATACTGCTTATCAATTGGAGAATATTACCAGGCGATATACTGCTGAGTTGATCAAAAAGAATTTTATAGGACCCGGTACAGATGTTCCCGCACCAGATTACGGAACAGGAGAAAGAGAAATGGCATGGATTCTTGATACCTATTCATCCATGCGACCTGGCGATATTGATGCTGCTGGTTGTGTTACTGGTAAGCCTGTTACACAAGGGGGAGTCCGCGGAAGAAGAGAAGCAACCGGCCTTGGTGTTTTTTATGGCATACGTGAAGTATGTAAAATGGCCGATATAATGGGAAAACTCGGTTTATCAACAGGCGTAGAAGGTAAAAGAGTTATTGTTCAAGGATTGGGTAATGTGGGTTATCATGCAGCTAAATTTTTCCGAGAAGGCGGCGCCAAATTAATTTGTCTTGCAGAACATGATGGCGCTGTTTACAATGAAGACGGTTTGAATGAAGAAGATGTTTTTCAATACAAGAAAAAAAACGGAACAATAAAAAATTACCCGGGAGGTAAACATATCAATACAAGTGAAGAAGCATTGGAACTTGATTGTGATATTCTTATTCCTGCAGCATTGGAAAATGTGATCAATGGAGAAAATGCACCGAGAGTAAAGGCAAAAATTATTGGCGAAGGAGCCAATGGCCCACTTACTCCTGAAGCTGATGAGGTGTTTATTCAAAAGGGAATATTAGTAGTACCTGATATGTATTTGAATGCAGGCGGTGTTACAGTTAGTTATTTTGAATGGTTAAAAAACTTAAGCCATGTTCGCTATGGCAGAATGGAAAAACGTTTTACAGAAAATCTTAATGCACATATACTTGGTACCATTGAAGAGTTGACAACAAAAAAAGTCAGCCAACGTGAAAGAGATTTTATCATGCATGGTCCTGAAGAGGCTGATCTTGTTTACAGCGGTTTGGAAGAAACAATGATCACCGCTACACATGAGATAATGAATACATGGAACAGCAATCCAAAAATACCAGATATGCGTACCGCAGCGTACGTAGTAGCAATTAATAAGGTTGCAACAAGCTATGCTGAACTCGGTATTTTCCCATAAAATAAACCAATACTAACTGCCGTCCCCTTTATTTATATGAAGGGGATTTTTGTTTGCACTAATTACTCTAACTTGACGTCCTCAATTATAATTATGGAAAAGATTCTTTTTGCGATATTATCATTGGCATTTGTTTCAACAAATGCGCAAACAGCCGATGATGTTATTCAGAAATATTCAAAAGCAATAGGTGGGCTTGCTGCTTTTAATGCAATAAAAACAATGAAAACAACGGGCACGATCACAACACAAGGGGTGGACCTGGCGCTAACCTCACAAGTAATAAATGGAAAAGCAGTTCGCAGTGATGTGCAAGCAATGGGACAGTCTGTAATCAATTCTTATAAAGATGGAAAAGGATGGAAAATAAATCCGTTTGCAGGTGTAACCACTGTCACGGATATGACACCCGAAGAATTGATCGACTTCAAATCACAAACCATGATCGCCAGTCAGCTTATGGATTACAAGGCGCGGGGTCATAAAGTGGAATCACAAGGCCAGGAAGATGTGGAAGGGGTAAAAACGCATAAAATAAACCTGACCAATAAAGATGACAATAAGGTAACCACTTATTTCATCTCCGTTACAGATAATACCCTGGTCAAATCAGTCGCCACAAGGCAACTACAAGGTCAAGACATAGAGATCGAAACTCTTTTTAGTGATATCAAAGATTTTAATGGATTGAAATTCCCAATGGTAAGAATACAAAAGATGGGAGGGCAAGTTTTCCAGGAAATAAAAATAGCCACAATTGAGTTTAATGTGCCCATTGACGAAAAGATCTTTGATAAAAATTAAATTTCATTTCCATTCCGGCATTTGTTGGGCCTCTTTTAACTCTCCATTGATTTTTTCCCAGGCGTAAGTAAATTGTCCATTTGTAATTACAAGGAAATCTGCGGGTATTGAAATATTATATCGCAAGACCTGGTGCAAGACTTTTTCATTAAGCACAATTTCACCAGCTTTACATTCGACCAACATCCAGGGTTTGTGATCACGATCATAAACAAGTATATCAAATCTTTTTTTCAGCTCTCCCAATTGAATTTCTTTTTCTACTGCAATCAATTCCAAAGGGTACTTTAATTCCTGTACAAGAAATTGTATAAAATTTTGTCGCACCCATTCTTCCTCATTCAGTAATAACCATTGTTTCCTGATAAAATCAAAGATCATTTCTTTACCATTCTCTTCCTTGAATCGAAATACAGGTTCAGGATAATTCACTTTTATCATCGGTCAAAAGTATTGATTAAATTAGCAGGATGAAGACCAAAGAAGACATTATTCAAAACTGGTTACCAAGATACACTGGCCAAAAACTTGAAAAGTTTGGAAGTTATATTCTGCTTACAAATTTTAGCAACTATGTTGAGAAATTTGCAAAATGGAATAGGGTAAGAGTAGTCGGGAAAGGAAAACCTATGCAATGCGCCACCAAGGATGATATCACAATTATCAACTTCGGAATGGGAAGTCCTACAGCAGCAACAGTGATGGATCTGCTGGCTGCTATTCATCCTAAAGCAGTTTTATTTCTTGGTAAATGCGGAGGATTAAAAAAAAGAAATAAGCTGGGTGATCTTATACTGCCAATCGCTGCCATTCGTGGTGAAGGAACAAGTAATGATTATTTTCCAGTAGAAGTGCCGGCATTGCCGGCATTCGCATTGCAAAAAGCGGTTTCCACAACAATCAATGAATATGAAATTGATTACTGGACGGGCACGGTATATACCACCAATCGCAGAGTTTGGGAACATGATGAAAAATTTAAAAAGTATCTATTAGATGTCAGAGCTTATGCAATTGATATGGAAACAGCCACAATTTTTACAGTTGGTTTTTTTAACCACATACCGACGGGAGCTTTATTACTTGTAAGTGATCAGCCAATGGTTCCGGAGGGGGTGAAAACAGAGGCAAGTGATAAAAAGATAACATCAAAATTTGTTGACACGCATTTAAAGATCGGCATTGACTCATTAAAACAATTAATTAATAAGGGACATACTGTTCGGCATCTTCGTTTTTAAAAACTTTAAATAATGAAAATATTTTTTTTAGCCCCGTTTGTTTTCATTTTAGCGGTAACCACCCATAAATGCAAAAACAAAAATGAAAATTCTGTTTATAAGGGCAAACTGGAAGTAAAAGGCATGTGCATGAATTATACAATCAAACTTTTAGAAGGAAATATAGATACTTCGAAACTTGTAGTGGAATGGAAAAACGAAATAACAGGTAAGACACATAGCAATGTTTTTGCATTAGGAAGTGTTTGCAATTTCCCTTCTACTATTAATGAAGGTGATGAATTTTCTTTTACTATTGACACATCGTATGTTAGCAACTGTGCAGTATGTCTTGCCTACTATCCCAAACCAGCGAAGAATATTGCTATTAAAGTAATGAATAAATAATGCTGCCTCTACTCCGGATAAATGATCTTTCAATTGATTTTGTTTCAGAATCAGGAACAACCTCTGCATTAAAAAACATATCACTTTCTGTCAATCGAAGTGAGATCCTCGCAATTGTTGGCGAATCAGGGTCTGGCAAATCTGTAACAGCACTTTCAATTCTGAAATTGTTAGCCAGCACGGCAAAATTTACAAGTGGAGAGATCATCTTTTCTGAAGATGGGAATAATGAAGTTGATCTTATCCGCTTATCAAATAAAGAACTACAAAAAGTTCGTGGCAATAAGATCGCAATGATCTTCCAGGAACCAATGACATCACTAAATCCTGTATTCACTTGCGGTAACCAGGTTACAGAATCAATACAACTTCATAAAAAAATTTCAACGATAGAAGCAAAGAAACAAGCTTTAGAATGGTTCAGAAAAGTAAAACTGCCAGAGCCGGAAAAAGTTTTTTCAAAATATCCACATCAATTAAGTGGTGGGCAAAAGCAACGGGTGATGATAGCAATGGCAATATGCTGTAAACCTTCGTTGTTAATTTGCGATGAGCCAACTACGGCGCTGGATGTAACAGTTCAAAAAAATATTTTACAGCTGATAAAAGAATTACAGGAAGAGCAAAAGATGGGTGTCATCTTTATTACACACGATCTTGGTGTAGTAAGCGAAATAGCGGATGAGATCGCCGTGATGTATAAAGGCAAGATCGTTGAAACCAATTCCAGGAAAGAAATTTTTGTAAACCCGCAACATCCATATACAAAAGGCTTACTTGCCTGCAGACCAGTGTTCCATCAAAAAGGAGAAAGATTACCTGTTGTTAGTGATTTTTTAGAGGAAAAGAAAACTGAAATAAAAGGCACTAATGAGAAACATGAGATCATAAATATTCGGAAAGATAAAACTGAAACACTTCTCCGTGTAAAAAATCTTTCGGTTTGGTTTCCTGTTAAAAGGAATTTACTTGGAAAATCACTTTCTTTCACAAAAGCTGTAGATGAGGTTAGTTTTGAAGTATTCAAAGGTGAAACTCTTGGCTTGGTTGGAGAAAGTGGTTGCGGTAAAACAACATTGGGCAGAGCATTGTTACGCCTTATTGAACCAACTGCAGGTGAAATAATTTATAACGCCGTTGATCTTACAAAAAAAACAAGTGATGAGATAATATCTCTTCGAAAAGATATGCAACTTGTTTTCCAGGATCCCTATTCATCCTTAAATCCGCGGTTAACTATCGGCTCGGCTATTAGTGAACCATTAAAAGTGCACGGGCAATACAAAAACGAAAAGCAACGAAAAGAAAAAGTGGTCGACCTGCTTGAAAAAGTAAACCTTGACTCAAAACATTTCAATCGATATCCTCATGAATTCAGTGGGGGACAACGACAACGTATTGTTATCGCCAGGGCATTGGCATTAAATCCCTCATTTATTATATGCGATGAACCGGTTTCTGCATTGGATGTAAGCGTACAGGCACAAGTGCTCAACCTATTTAACGATATTAAAAAAGAATTTGGATTTACAACGATCTTTATTTCACACGACCTCGCAGTTGTTCGCTATATAAGCGATCGTATTATGGTAATGCACAAAGGAAAAATCGTTGAGCAAGGCGTTGCAGACGAAGTATATTATCATCCAAAGAATGAGTATACAAAAAATCTCATTGATTCTATTCCCGGGAAAAATTTAAACTACTCAAGATAACGATAAGGCATATCCGCGTAATCCTGTCCTTCATTGTAAAACATCCTGGCACTTTTTCTTTTTGAATATAAAATCTTCTTTAGTTGTTTTTCCATTTGTTCTTTCACCGGCACATCTTCTTTTAACTTTTCATCAGTGAATTCAGTAAAAACGATCTTATTATTATCCCTAGAAAAATTAAACCCTGACATAATGGAGGTATAGCCCATATCATCGTCCTCTTCTTCTTCGTCATCTTCATCATCATAATTGAATTGATTGTTGTCATGTGACAATAACCCAGCTGTAGCTAATTTCCAAAACAGGTCATCCTTTTTGGTTTTATACTTATAAAAAAACACAAATCCTTTCCTGTTTCTTACTGATGCAGGAAGACTATCGATAAATACCAATGAATCAGGTTTATTGTAAGAAGATGAAAACAGTTTACTTTTTGAAAGGTCTTGTTGGTTTTTATATTCTGCTGGAAATTTCCCTAACATTTTTAATGTTCTTAGATCGGTAAATAATTCGTACCTGTAATCGTCAAGTTTTGCAAAATATGTCAGCATCGTATCAGGAAGTGAAATCTTATGTCGCAAAAAAAGATAAACAGTATTATATTTTAATCTTTTATCATTTGATGATAGCATTTGTTTCAACAAAACATTTACAGCTGGATTCGTTTCTCTGAATGGCAATAATAAAGTTGCATAAGTTATTAAATCCTCATTACCCTGGTCACCTTCATTTCGACGATAAAGATTGTCAGGTTTTGTTTCCTCCTTTTCATTCTCAGCCTTTTCTATTGCCGATTTTTTCTCTTCAATATTCTGTTTCTTTAATTGTTGCTTTGCTTCTATTAAAAACTTACTGTAATAGATCTCATACTCTTTAGCCATAACAAGATTACTGTCGACCATTTTTCGCAGCAAATGCATGATCGGTTTTTTATAATCATCAAGCGTCATTAATGGAAGCAGATCAGTCAAAATAGTTTTTGTCAGTTCCAATGAATCATCTAACTCATTTAGAAAACCACCGTCAGAAAATGCAGGATTGGTATAAACGCTGCGAACAGAATAAGTTCTGTAATTATCTTGGTAAAGGTTTTCATTATCCAGCACAGGGGGCTCATTCGTAATTATATCTTTGAAAAGATTAAAGGAATACTGAGTTTTCTGAGTTAGCAATGCTGTCAGGGCTGTATGCTGAAATTGCACAGTATCACCTGCTTCATAGTAAATATTTTTTAAAAGATCTGCACTTGCTTTTACAGGAATATCTCCCAATTTGCTGATAAATGATTTTTTTCTTTCGAGATATTTCTTTTCACTCCATTTAAATGAATGAATTGCTTTTGTTAAAAGAGATAGGTCCGTCGAATCCATATCCACCTGCCATACTGAATTGATCGCTTTCCGTCTTGTTGTGCTATCGCCGCCAAAGAAATCATTAAAAAATACTTTTGACTTTTTTGTAAACGGGTCGATGACCTTTAGTGTATCACCAGGTATAAAATTTTCAAAGAATCCCTTTACAAAACTTGAAGGCAGTGAAAGAGTGTCTGTTTGTGTTATTAATTGAAAATGCAGTCCATCCTTATAAAATGTTTTGGTTAAAATTGCCCGGCTGCTGTTAGTGTCAGTAACAACCTGCTCCATTACTTTCATTCCATTTGGATAAATTGATTTTTTTTCACGCCGTACGATCCATGTTGTGTCATAGCCAGGCAAAAACAAATATTTGTTATCACGCAGCAAGGTACTGTCAACATATTCATATTTGGACGTACGGGCAAAGCTGATATATACCGCTTCACCTGTTGTATCATTTTTTATAAGGCGAGTTTTATAATCATCTTTTGTAAGACTAAAGTAATTTTCATCATCGTCGTTATCTGATACATAAGAATCTTCATCCGGTACGTCAAGCTTATTTTTCTTCTCTTCGGGGAACCATGATGTGTTTACTGAAAAATACATTGATGTATCTTTTCTTTCTTTCATTTCCTTATACACAAACGGTGTGATCTCAAATGAGTTGAAAAATTTTTCAGCTGTCGTGTTTTCTTTTTTTCCATGTGCAACCAGCGTATAATAGTGGGGACCCTGGATAAGAAATCTTGTAAAAATTGTTGACCCGTCTTTATGAATATACTTGCAATCAAGAGCAGGATACCCTTTGTACACAAGCAGCTTGCGGCTAATGTTTTTTTCAATGTAATCAGCCGACCCAAAACTTTCATCCATTAACGCAAGATCAAAAGTGTCTTCTTCGGCAAACCTGTAATTGTGAATATCTGTTCTTATAACAGAAAAATGCTGACCACTTGCTTTTTCTTCTGCGTCGTATTGCACATTATTTCCAAATGATTCATAAGGTTGTTGAGGAAAATCAACCGAAAAGCCACCATAAGTGGGCTGAAATTTTTTCCACCCACCATTTTTATATTCTTTTAATTGAATACTATTGAAGAATTTCTTTGCTTCATCACCATTTTTAATATAATCGCCATTGCCACCCATTTTAAAAAAAATGACCTCAAATGGGGTAATGAAAATATTATAGCGATTATAATCACCTCTTCTTGTGCGGCTGGTTATATCGTATCCTTTATAACCGCCTTTTATAATTTCTGTTTTACTTAAAATTTTTCCCGGAACATTTTCGTACAGTAAACTATCAATTTTCTTTGCAACAACATCAGCGTTATGTCCCCAATAAAGACTATTTGTTTTTACTCTTGTTGCCATGTAAAAACTTCCATTAGCCATATCAGCATATTGTTGCTGATCAAACAAGAAGCTTTCTCCGAAGCGATAGAATTTTCCAGGAATATCTACCTTATAAAATCCATCATCGGCATTTTGAGTTGAAAATGCTACCGGCACACGAACTTTCTCAACTGCATCTTTTTGCTTACTGTCTCTTGTGCCCATAAATATGGGCCGAAGTTTGTATCCTTTACTTCTCAGTAACTCGATCACACCTCTATTGCCAGGAAGATGGGCCGCTCCAACTCCAACAAACAATGTTGATCTTTTAAGAATTGAATCAATTGAATTTGCTTGTATCTCATTTCTGCGATAAAGAAACTTTTCATCAAAGGCATCGGACTGGCTATTTAATTTGTTAATGGAGTCAAGCTGATCCAGGTTGCCTGCACGGTATGCTTCTTGTAACTTGGCCGGTGAAAACTCATCATCATAATCAAAACTTTTTTCCTTTTTGTTTTTTTCCCTTGCTGCATCACGAAATGCCTCTGCCATTAACTTCATGCTTTGCTCATACTGCTCTACACCAGCAACTTTTTTTCCTAATTTTTTTCCTGTTTGATAAATATAGAGATCGAGGTAAGTGTCTTCCTCAAAATCACTTGTATTATCAGACTGGCTACGATAAAGTAAATTGTTGATCATGGATGGCTTACTGAACATCGCCACCTCTAGTTTCTTTTCATATTTACCGAAACGTAAAGTTCTTATAGTAAAAAAATCACTCGGCATCTCATTCAGTATTCTCGGGTTGAACCCGTAGCGGTAATTAGGAGAACCCAGGTCATAATTATTCATATCCTCCTGCCACGTTTCAGGGTTTGTTTCGAGGGCAACGACGTCTGAATTTTTAATAGCGAGATAAAAAGAGTCGGCGAGGTTAAAAGCAATTTTACTGCTGACATGCATGGTTCCAAATAAATAGGAAGGCTTTTTCAAACCATTGCCACTGATCTCCCAAAACAGGCTGGGGTATTTTTTTGCTTTAGTTTTTGAGGGCTCCTGGCTCAGCGCACAAAAATAAAACAGCACTATTGCAGCTAGGATAAAATATCGCTTCATAAAGTAGATGATGGTCCTGATTTTAATAGTTCAAGATGCTGAATGCCTCTGAATACATAAAATTAATCAAATATGCCGGAGTAAGGGTCTGTGGACAATGCCTAAAGAATGTGAAAAATTATTCGTGGAAAAAAAGTCAAAACCGTTACCTTTGCCCACTTTAAAACTGAGTGAACCGCCCGGCGCCGTAAGGCCGGATGGGAATCTAAACCTCCCTTCAGTATTGCCTGCCCCCGGACAGTCACCAGTAATTTAATAACAAATAAGTCCAATAGTCCCGATAACAATCGGGATCATGCTGATGAAACTCGATCGCCAACCTGGCAAAAGCTAAATCAGGGTTCGGAACGATGAACGGAGCGTCGCAACAAAAGATGCCCGGAGATTCAAAAGCTGGTAAACAAAAAAAATAAATTAAGCCCATGAAGCTCTCGCAATTTCGTTTCGACCTCCCTTTAAACCTTATCG
>Ga0193740_1000467_pt1 | contig 10885 bp, 12 predicted proteins | sample L2s1metaG_FD_145072 | JGI IMG/M metagenome (GOLD analysis project Ga0193740, IMG submission 145072) | Soil microbial communities from a riparian zone of the East river system, Colorado, United States - L2s1 | ecosystem: Environmental > Terrestrial > Soil > Riparian zone | place: USA: East River... | reverse complement strand
ATGCAATGGTTTCATCAGGAAGAATTACTTTTAGCCGGTGCTCAGTGCTCAAATTGAAGTAACATTCAATGAAATGAGTAGTAGCTATTTTTATATTTTGATAATACCTTTTGATACTTCCTTCATGGTATTTAGACTATCACAATACAAGAGGAGACCATCAAGCCGGCTTATGATTTGAGTTATAAGGCATTGCGGATTTATCCAAAGGTGAATGTATATATTCTGAAGCCGGTTCCTTTTGCATTAATCTCAATTTGATGATTTCCATAGTCTGGATGAGCCGCAATATTGTAGAGTCTCTGTCCATCAATAATTAACTTTCCCTGAGGGTCAAGATCATTGCCTCTAAAAGGATTATTTATCTGATTGTCTTTTCCGTCTTGCTTGACAGTTATCTCTCCTTTTCCCCCTGCCACGATATTTATAGACTTTGCGGAATAATCAAGAACAATTTTGCCTTCCTGCCCAACCAGTTCCATACTGTCTGGATTGTTTTTCCATGATCCATCAAGATAGATAATATTAGGCTCCACGTTGGAAATAGGAATTGAATAATTTACAATTTGTTCTGGTTTGAACCCTTCTTTATTTCCAAGTTGAGATCTCGCATACTGATATCCAAAGTACAATTCAGGAGTTTTGATTTGATTGAAGTCAACTGATTGTGTATCAGGGACATCTAATTTTGTTTGATTGATACTAGGTAGAGTAATAGCTTGTTGGCTTGATCGTTCTGCTAACAAGTCCCTAATGGCTTTTTCTGTTTCAACATACCCTCCCTCTCCAATATGATCGTATCGAATAAATCCTTCTGAATCCACAAGATATTTCCTTGGCCAGTAACTGTTCTGAAAAGCGTCCCAAGTACCATGGTCATTATCCAACAATACAGGATACTTTATTCCAAATCTTGTCACTGCTTGTTTAACATTATCTACGTTTTTTTCAAACTCAAATTCAGGAGCATGAATACCTACTATAACTAATCCCTTATCAAAATATTTTTCGTTCCAATCAACAAGATATGGTAACGTTCTTATGCAATTAATACAACTATAAGTCCAAAAGTCAACCAATACCACTTTTCCCTTTAGATCTGATAATTTTGTCTCATTCGAATTAATATATGATGTAATCCCCTTGAATTCTGGTGCTTTCTTGAACTGCGACTTGTCTGTTGATAATTTAACATTTGATATTCCATCATTGTTATTTTGATTAACACTTCCAACTGACTGTTGGTTCAGTTCAGGATTATTAAAGTAAACTGCAAATCCAACTATAAGGGCCACAACCGCCACTCCAGTTAACAAGGCACTGATGTTATCCTTATTCAATCTAAGATCCCCTTTCAATATTAATAATTTCATTTGCCAAAGGGAAATTACCTAGTATGCTGATATTATTGGTAAATACTAATATTCCAAGTATTATCAACATAATCCCCATTGCGGGATTAAAATATTTTAAATGTTTTACCATTTTCTTAATAATGCTTGTTGCTTGTGAAAAAAATAGACTTGTTACTAGAAATGGTATACCAAGTCCTAGAGAGTAGGCCAATAATGAGTTGTAAGCAGCTCCTGGTGCCGTAGCGGCCAATGTGAGAGTACTGCCCAATATTGGACCAACACACGGCGTCCAGCCTGCTGCAAATGCGCATCCAAATACAAACGAAGTAATGTAACTTGTCTTAAATTTGGGTATTGAAGAAAACTTCTTTTCAAAATTCAGACGTCTTAATCTTGTAGAGATTATTAAGTAGACACCAAATCCTATGATGACTAATCCTCCAACAGATGTCAACACATTTTGAAAGCCTAATCCAACGGTCATCAAGACACTATTTAGAAATACACCCAAGACCGCAAAAACAAGGGAGAATCCCAGAACAAAATATACCGTATTCAAAAATATGTTTAGTCTGGTCGCTTTTTTTAGTTTGAGCGATTGTCCTGATGAATCTTGAATCTCATTGAGTGTAGTGCCCGATAGATACGAGATAAAGGCTGGTAAAATTGGTAATATACATGGCGAAAAAAAAGATCCTGCACCCGCAAGTGCGGAGATTAAAATGCCAGGATCGACCATGTGAATATTGACTCTGTTTTGGATTAATACTTTTGTCCACATTGGCACCAGATTTATTACAAATTCAAAATCTAAATAGTAAGTATTTACTTACATCTGATATAAGACCTCAATCAAGAAAAAAGAGGAGATTGAAAATTTTGATGATGATTATTTCTTTATTTCGGTAAGTCTTAGCGCATCCAAATCTTGTTGTGTTTCCATTGCATTCTCATTTCCATAAGCAATCAATATTCTGTCATCTTCGTTGAAGATATAGTTTGCAATTGAGTTTGTTTTATTGCCATTAACATAAAATTCTAGATTTGAATTCCCATTACTGCAATAGCTTGTTTTATTTTCGAGAGTAAAGCAGGTGTCAGTGACATTCATACCGAGGCTAGAAAAGAATTCCGCAACTGGAACGCCAGTCGCATGTCTATGCAAAGTATTGCCATCATTATTCTCAACATGGATATATTGGGATTGCACCTGGTATTTTTCTTGACTAAAATCCCATTTTTCGCCATTAATCTTCGCTGCAAATGCTGCATGAACATGTTCAGAACCAAGAGGGCCAAAATTTTGACCGGGTGTTCCCAAATGACCAGAATATACACTTACTGCATAAGCCATGATCCCGAAAAGCACTAACACGGCGGGTACAATTATCATCAAATTCCTATTTCTCCTCTTGCGAGTTACGGCGAAGTAGCTCCTGCCACCCCTTTCTTTTCTTGGATTGAGAGACTTGTCCTTCTTCGTATTATTGTCCTTCTTTTTATTATGCTTCATTCTTAACCAACAACTTACGATTTATTCATTAAAACTTTGATGGATAATTTAAAGAAATCTTTATCAGAATTCCTGAAAAGATAGAAATGGGTTAAATTTGGTAGTCAAACCAATTATGGACTCGTGTAGATTTGTTTGAATTTTTCTGGCAATTCTGGGTTCCCATAATCATCAGAATATGCAGAATAGACACTTATCTTCTCACCATGTTTGATTTCATATGATCCAATTAGTCTGATATTATTTCTGTATTCTTCGTACAACGGTTTTAGTTGCATAGCAAAGTTTTCGCTAATTAGAATGTGCCAACTGTCACCCAGGTCCATGACCCTTCTGGCCATTATTATTCCAGGACCCCAAACGTTAAGTCTATTTGATATATCATAAACGGTGAACACTGGTCCAGAACTTAGTCCAATTCTGACTTTGATTTGGTTATCATGTGCCATTCGTTTGTTATACTTGCGTAAAAATTTATGTAGCTCGACACTAAGTTTGTATGGTAATTCTGGATTGTTCTCATATCCTATAGCCATACCATCTCCGGCAGGAAGAATTATCTTCAGGTCGTCAGAAATCTTCCTGAATGAATTACAAGAGCTGATAAATTCGTTTAGCCTTACTATCTTCTCCTTCTGCCTATGGACTGCCAACTCCGGATTGGATAGTCCTACGATATCAATAAAGCAAAAATTATAATTCAAAACTTCATATTTTGGGTCAAGTTCCTTAAAAACAGACATAAATTTTCTATATGTTCTTGCGCATTCTTCTGAATGGAATGGTAGGTCAAGGTAATAAACTGGAGGATGTTGAATGATCCTCCCATCTAGTGTACATTTAAGTAGATCATATGCAAATGAGAAGCTTCCATTTTTATCAATACTGAATTGTATCCAAGTTGGTTTTGTCATTGCATGACCTGCCATAGAAAGCAATCGGATCTTTCTAATCAGGGAGTCGTTCGATTCTTCAAATTTCATTTCCATTATTCCATCACAAAAGGAGACAATGGGTTGATACTCTGTTGATATTGGTGAATCAATAGTAAAGATTCCAATAGTTTTTCTTTTCTTTAACTGTGGAACCAATCGTGCCAAAAATTTCTTGATTGAACTTACTTCAAATATGTCACAAATATGATTTAACGAATCCATGGCAAAATAAACAATGTTGTCATCGTTTTCCATCGCGCTACTGCTCTGCTGATCCTGCGATTCATCATCTCGAATCTCGGAAAGATATGAAGTTATTTGCGTCAACGTCTCCTCTAGAGCTTTTTCATTGGGAGTCTCGTATAAGAGAACCGGATTGACAAATAACAATCTGAATCTCCTATCCTTCACATCGAATAATTCAATGTTTTCTTTATCTGTAATTTTAGAAGAAAGAAAAATACATCTTTTTTTGGATCCTAATCCCTCCTCAAGCAATTCTCTACAATAATCTCTCTTTCCTATTCCAGGTGGACCCGCCAGAAGAAACAGTGTAGGTGAAATATTTTCATCCCCATCTGTAAGTTCTGCTAGTCCTGGAATGGCCATTTTGGATATTATATCAAGTCGGATCTATATACCTATTTTTTGTGTGCACTAGGGAACAAAAACAAATCAATCGTTTCTAATTTTCTATTAGTGATTTCAAATGGTGTATCTGTTGTGAGAAAGGATGATCCGGATGCTCAAGTACTGTAAGAAATTCCTTTTGGGCAAATTGGATATCGCAATAACATGGGATGGACGTCATCACATCGATTCCTGTTTCAGAACTCAATTTCTTAACAAAATCATCTGCAACTGGAGTTAGCGTCGTATAACTTGATTCAGAATTACCAGAATGAGACTCGCCTATTTGCAAGGATGGGATGCAGTAACCTGCTATTCTATTGAGAAGGAGATAATATTTTGTATTTCCCTGCTCCTTGAATTGAGCCAATATTTCATTGGCAATCATCTTAGTGCCTCCGAAATCCATGTCTCCCATTTTTAATGTAAGGAATACAATATCTGATAATGCTAATGCATTTATTGCCCAAAACCTGATTCCGGGACTTGAATCCATGATTATATAATCAATGTCGTTTTTTTCGATCAACTCTTCTCTAAAGTTAATGAATCTCTTTAGCATATTCATTCTGTTCTTGTCCTCTTTTACTCCTTCAATCTTTAGAATATCCTCTCTTTTTGGACTTGAAAAACAACCTATAATTTTTCCACTCTGAGTACCTTTGTCTGACAATTGCGGTATAGGCGTGACATGAACCAACAGGTCGTCGACTCCGCAAGCACCAACAATATAGTCATTTATTGTATTCTTTATCTTATTATGAACTATATCACCAAAATACGCATGCAGGCTAGGAGCATAAACATCAATATCCACAATACAAACAGTGTTTCCATTTCTGGCTAACAATGCTGCCAAATTGGCTGCTAAAGTTGTTTTTCCAGTACCACCCTTGTAAGAGTGAAATGTAATGACCTGCTTCAAAGTGTACTAAAGGAATGACAAATACATGTTTTTAAGTATATGCTAGAATACTTTTTTGGTTTGACGGGCAAATATATGAGTGAAAACATCTCAGAAAGTTTTATTGAATATTTTTTATCTGAAGTAGGTCTATAAAACGTAATATTGTTCGAGAAAACCATTCCCCAAATCAACGTATGGGCAGGTATGTTTCTGTTCACAATTGCTTAAAATGATAAGACATTGCAATTATTGCTTTATCTGCGAAGTGCGGGATTTGAACCCGCGATCCCGAGCTTGGGAAGCTCGTACCTTAACCAGTCTGGGCTAACTTCGCTTAATCAGCAAATACATTCTACAAACAATAAATTCCTATCCTTGTTAAAACATCATAAATTAGAATATATGTTCAATCGCGCATACTTTGACAGCCGTAAAATTGACTTTGTCTTGGTCGTGACAATTTCTAAACAAGGGCAAGTAGTTTCATATTCATTGAACCAAAATTTAGTAACAAATCAATCTGAAATGTTATGAAAAATATCTAGTTGGAATAAGACTAGAAATCATAACCCATGCTTGATGTATTCAAAAAAATTGGACAAGAATTTCACAAATAGAATTAGAACAACAGTTTAGTCCACGAAGTATTTGACCCTTTCTTTTTTGAACTCCCTAGAACTAAAGAGAATCCTATATTCATTAATACCTACAAAATTCGATAGTTCCACGGCTATTTTATTGGCGGCTTCAACTGTTCTCGCGTGAATCATGCTAAACAAACCAAATGGCCAATCAGGATATACAGGCCTTCTATAACAATGACTTACTTGAGGAAATGATGCCAATTTGTACCCAACTTCATCAATCTTATCATGTGATACTTTCCAAACGACCATGCCATTGGCAGTAAATCCGGCATCTCTATGACGTAGGATTGCTGCAAATCGTCTCATTACTCCAATCGATTCGTATTCCGTAGCCTTCTTGAATAATTCATCTAAGGCGATTCCAAGATTCTTTGCAGAATTATCGAATGGTCTTGTTGATACGTCTAAATCTTTTTGTAATTCCCTTATGAATTCCTTATCTCTTGATGTAAGATCAAATTTTTTTTGATCCAACTTTTTTACATTGTCATCTGGCGTCAATTTGCTAGGATCACTATTTACCATGTCAAGTTTCACTCCAATTTTATATAACTTGAGAGTTGGCAAAAGACGGAACTTAATTACACCTTCAAGCGATGCCATTTGTTCAAGATCTTTTTTCAAATCTCCATCAGGAGGAACGGCTAACGTAAACCACATATTGAATTCATGATCCCTTTCATAATTGTGACTGACTCCAGGGTGCTTATTGACTTCCTGAGCTACTGAATCAAGTTTCTGTTTTTCAACGGCAAATGCAACCAACGCGCTTTTGTAACCTAATTTCCTCGTATCAAAAATTGCATTAATCTGTCTTATTAGCCCACTTCGTTTCATTAATGAAATTCTTCTCATGACATCTTCTTCTGAAAGTCCATGTTTTGTTGCTATTTCGAGATATGGTCTATCTGATAGAGGGAAGGTCCATTGAATATCATTCAAAAGTTGTTTGTCTAGAGGATCAATGCATTGTTGATCTAGTTGCATTTATCTTAATTTCAAGTGTTAAGCATTAAATACTTTATCATAAATTGAAATAGTTAACACGGTAGAGTATGCCTAATTCTGAAGCCGATTCTTCAAGAATATAACATAAAAATATATGAATTAACACATTTTAGAATAACTAATACTTTGAAAGGGAAAAAAATCGGTTTCCAGGGGGAGCATGGAGCATACAGCGAGATTGCTGCCACAAGATTTTTTCCCGATTCAGACCTTATTCCAATGAAGCTATTCCAAGATATTTTTGATGCGTTACGAAATGATAGTATTGATTGTGCAGTAGTTCCAATTGAAAATTCAATTGAGGGATCTGTCAATGAAATTTACGACTTGCTACTAGATACTGAAAAAAAAATCAGCGGTGAAATATTTTTAAAGATTAATCACTGTCTGATTGCATTACCAAATAGTACTACTGTAACGAAGGTTCTCTCCCATCCTCAAGCCTTAGCCCAATGTAGAAATTATATCAAGAAAAAAAACCTAGATGCGATACCTACATATGACACGGCTGGATCGGTTAGACTACTAAAAGAAAAAAAAATTCTCGATACTGCAGCAATTGCAAGCATGAAAGCGGCAGAATTTTATGATATGAAGATTCTTGATGAAAATATAGAGGACAGGAGAAACAATTTCACTAGATTCCTGGTCCTCTCTAATCAAAAAACTACACCTACTAAAACTGATAGAACTTCGATGATTTTTGGACTAAAGCACACGCCAGGATCATTATATTCAGTCATGCAAGAATTCAATAATAATAAAATTAATCTTACAAAAATCGAGTCAAGACCTACTAAAGAAAAACCGTGGGAATACAACTTTTATGTAGATTTTGAAGGTCACATTGAAGAAGATAATGTTAAGAAAACGCTGGTTAATATCGAAAAGAAGTGTACATTTATTAAAATACTTGGTTCCTATAGAAGAGGAACAATAAACTAGTTGTCATTTATTTCATGCAAATTTGGCTTTCATTCCAATTCCCAGAACTATGATTCCTGTTATGAGTAACATCATCTGGCCTCCAAAAGCCAATGGGGCGGCCTTAGTTTCTACTTCTCCATCAATATTAAGTACGGTATATCCTGTGTTTCTTGTTTCAAATCTATATTCTCCTTCAACGTTAGCCACTAAATCATACTCATAGTATGACTGATTAGTAACTGAGACGATAATTGATTTAGATGGATCTTCAATCTTGAAATCAAACTTAGATCCGTTGATAATAATTTTACCCACACTCCCGTTATTCATTATGGGTGTAATAATGTCTGGCAAGTTCGGTCCTAATGTACTGTCCAATGAAACATTTCGGGGAATATTTGAGTCAATCATTGAGACTGCCCCAATCAAAATAAATGCAATACCACTTATCATTAGGATATAGAAGGTCTTCTTCCTAGTCATATCAAAAATTATGCAATGCACATTAATTAACGATATGTTTTTTATCATATCTAAGAGATTAACCTGAAAAATCCCTTAATTGAAACAAATGTATTACTTCTCAAAACCTAACTGAAATGAATTTGGAAAATTTGGTAGCTAGATTGTAATATGTGTATTGACATCTTGAACCGAAATGATAGACAAATTATAGATCATGAAATTTTTTGTAAGGGTATTCTACTTTAGGCATACAGAAATGCAGTTTGTCAAGATTGGAAAAATCTTTATTTATTATGGTCATACACTTTATTCGATGAACAATAATGATTCCTTGAAGATATCTCTCCTTTCTAGGAACAATTATCATATTTGGAATTATTGTTCTCGTTAACAATAACAAATATTTATGCTAGGCAAGCAATTTGGAGAGACTTTGATAATATGAAAGACTTTGTGAGTGCAATTAGAAATCGAGAAATAAATGATGATAATATTAACTGGAAAAAATTTCAAACTTCTGATGTTTATCAAGATGAGAATGATGATCCATCTCATTTTGTAATAATGCATAAGATTGTCAAATTTTGTCAATTATCGAATTGGGGATTGATATTTTGCTTCCTACAACATTGACAATTTCGCTCCATACTGCGTCCCTAACACCTTCCATGCCTTTTATTTGCTCCAGAAGGTCAAGCAACACGACGTTGTCCTTTACAATTGATTCTACTCTTAAATCGATTGTATGTTCTCCTATACTCTTTCCCACATAAGTTACGTCATTTAGGTCCATTAGTTTTTTGGCAACATTATTCACCAGTCCGTTTCTTATTGATATAAAAAAATCAATACGCCTCCATCCAAATTTTTCTATATCCAACACATATTGCACTTTTAAAAACTTGCTTTCTAGTCGTTTACGTCTTCGTCTAATCGTAGTTATAGGAATTCCTAACTTTGTGGATATACTTTTGGTAGATATTAAATGACCGTTGGGGGTGAGCAAGATTTTTAATATTTTTCTGTCTAGTTGCGATAATCCTATATCAGGTTTATCTATCTGCGCACCCATTTTTCCATATAATGCGTATAATACCTATATATTTTTTATTCTAAAATATTGAAAGATTGTTGCCAGCTTGAAAAGAAATATGACCAATTGTTTCAAGAATTGGTTAGCTTTTGGATTTAGATAACATTCTCTATTACATTAATCCCTTTTGAGGTGGAGATTGTGGTTTTTTCGGTTTTCACTCATATATACTGGATTAGTGCAAGAACTAGCAGTCAAAATTAATTGGTTATGCGTGATCAAATTTCGAAAAAAACCTTATAGCAATAGTTGACGATGAAAACGATATAGTTAAACTCTTCCGAGATGCCTTGGGACCAATTAATGGTATCACCGTTTTTACGTTTACAGATCCAGTAATGGCACTTGAACACTTCAAGATCAATGTAGAAAAATACATTTTGGTGATATCGGATCTGAGAATGCCTGCTCTTACTGGAATGGAATTGATAAAGGAGTTAAAAACAATGAATCGATTTGTAAGAACAATACTAATGACAGCATTTGCGACAGAAGACGATTTATTTCAAGATTATACTAAAAAGGAATTAATAAATGGGTATCTTCAGAAACCTATCCACTTAAATGATTTGCGTGTAGAAGTGGATAACCAGTTACATACCTACGAGTTACTAAAACAAGAGTCATTCATAAAAATTGCCTGAGTATCAGGTATTGAGTTCATCCCTTACATCTCAGATAATCATTTAGGTTCCAATAAATTCTATCGGTTATGAAAAAGATATGCAATTTGCGATTATCTAGATTAACACGAAAGTCAGAATATTAGGAAAAAGAACAATCATTGTTTTATGATGGATATTAATGTAATTATAACGTAGACTAAACAACGGCAAGATCTAAATTTCAAATAATAAGTCATTCTGACCGATTTAACTTGTCAATTTGATCAATGATAAGCTGATACATGGTCTATAAAATCAAAATTAATCAATAAAATGAATCTTTTATATAGCTTGTATGACAGTGTACTATCACGTTTCAGCAATCAACTGGTGGAAATTAGGTGATTGTTACTTTTGCAATCATTTGATGAAAACTCATTCCACCAGTTGGATTTTCGCATAACAATAGACATCTTGTTGTGAAATAGTGAATTTAAAAGTATGACACTACATCACGTCAACATCATGTGGCTGACTTTCAGTATACCCTGCGTGAGTAATCTTTACAAATTCCGCATTATGTTGCATTTCCGCAATGTTTTTTGCACCACAATAACTTAGACCTGATCTAATTCCTCCAACAAATTGCTTTATTAAATCAGTAACACTTCCCTTGTAAGGGACCATTGCCTCCACTCCTTCAGGCACGTAGTCATTGGGATCCTCTCCATCTATCACCTGTGATCCCTCTTCTCTATACTTTCTACCTAGAGATGCATAAAATGAAGCCATACCACGAT
>Ga0193740_1000466_pt1 | contig 10902 bp, 11 predicted proteins | sample L2s1metaG_FD_145072 | JGI IMG/M metagenome (GOLD analysis project Ga0193740, IMG submission 145072) | Soil microbial communities from a riparian zone of the East river system, Colorado, United States - L2s1 | ecosystem: Environmental > Terrestrial > Soil > Riparian zone | place: USA: East River... | reverse complement strand
ATTCAGAGCTCCACGATCAAACTTCAATGCGGCTGCAGAGCAATCATTTTTAGATGAAGTGGCAGAAGCAATGGGTAAGGATCCGATAGATTTCAGATTAGAACTTTTAAAAAGAGCAAAAGAAAATCCTGTTGGTAAAAACAACGACTATAATGCCGATCGCTATGCAGATGTATTAAAATTGGTTAAAGAAAAATCAGGATGGAACAATCCGGAAAATAAAAAATACAGTCGTGGAGTCGCTGCTTATTTCTGTCATAATTCCTATGCGGCCCATGTTGTGGATCTAGTAATGAGAGATGGGCAACCTTATGTTGAAAGAGTTACCAGTGCGGTTGATTGTGGTATTGTAATAAACCCTGATGCGGCGATCAATATGATAGAGGGTGCAGTTGTTGATGGAATCGGCAATGCACTTTATGGAGGATTAACCCATAAAGACGGTGTTGCGGAACAAAATAACTTCCATCGATACAGAATGATACGTATGAATGAAGCACCAAAAAAGATCGACGTTCATTTTGTGCAGAATGATCTTGATCCGACAGGATTGGGTGAACCACCTTTTCCCCCTGTATTTGGAGCTGTGGCAAATGCATTGTATAAAAAAACTGGCAATAGATTTTATGAACAACCATATATTTTGCAGCTAAATAAAAACCGCGGTGCCTGATTAAATAACATTCTTCCTCATTTATATATCAACTATGATCACATTAAATATTAATAAGAAAAACTACAACGTAGATGTAGATCCAGAAACGCCTTTGTTATGGGTACTTAGAGACACTATTAATCTGGTCGGAACAAAATACGGTTGCGGTATAGCACAATGCGGCGCCTGTGTTGTTCATCTTAACGGTGAAGCCGTTCGTTCCTGTGTAACAAAAGTGAGCAGGGCGGTAGGACAAAAAGTTGTAACGATCGAAGGCTTATCAGAAAAAAATGATCATCCCTTGCAAAAAGCATGGATCGAATTAGATGTTCCTCAATGTGGTTATTGTCAGGCCGGGCAGATCATGTCTGCAGCAGTTCTTCTAAGAGAAAATAAAAATCCAACTGAAAAGGATATTGATTCTGCAATGGCTGGTAATCTTTGCCGCTGTGGCACTTATCTAAGAATTCGTAAAGCCATTCAATTGGCAGCAGAGATACAACGAAAAGGAAAATAGGATCAATAGAAACAGAATCTGACAATAGACAAATTCAATTATTATGAAACGACATACACAACGATACTTACTTCCTGTAAAAACGGTCACAGTTTTAGCTATAATAATTTCAGTAATTGCGATCATGAGTTTTAGTTTTAAAAATGAATCCACGATCAGCAATGCAAAGAATGAGATCATCAATAAGGACAGTGTTGAATCGGTTAAAGCTTTTATGGATGTATATAAAGTTCTAATGAGTCCACGATGCATGAACTGTCATCCTGCAGGCGATGTTCCATTACAGGGAGACGATAGTCACATACATACTATGTTACCTCAAAGAGGGAAAGATGGAAAAGGTATTTATGCAATGAAATGTTCGAATTGTCATCAACCAACGAACCTGGAAGGTTTAAATAAGCCGCCGGGTCATCCAAATTGGCATTTACCACCGGCCAATATGAAATTGGTTTTCGAGGGAAGAACACCCAATCAGTTAGCCAAACAATTAATAAATCCAAAGACAAACGGGAATAAAACCTTACAACAGTTAATTGAACATGCCGATGATGGATTGGTCAAGATCGGATGGGATCCTGGTGAAGGACGCACAGTTCCACCAATAAGCCATGAAGAATTTAAGAAAGCATGGATCACCTGGATCAAGACCGGAGCTTATGCTCCCGGATCAAAGTAACCTTTTAAAAAGTAGGCTCAGCTAAGCCCTTTGAGGTTTAGAAATATTTTGGGCAGGTATGAAAAAGTTTCAAAAGTCATTTCTCAAATGTATAAACGAAACGCAGATCACCAGTGTGCGGGCAGGGAAGGATAGGGAAAAATTCACCGGTATATGGATGGTTGAAGTTGATGGCAGGATCTTTGGCCGCTCTTACTATGGTGCAGGGAAAAGCTGGTACACGGCTTTACTAAATGGTGCCAACGGCGATATCAAATGCGGAAAAGAAATTATACCTGTTAAAGGTTTGAAACCAACGGACATCAATGCCATAAACAAAGCGATCAATAAAGCTTATGAAAAAAAATATTTGGTAAAGGCCTACAATAAAAAATGGGTGGATGGTCTTTGCGACTCTGAAAGAGTCGCCCGAACGATGGAGTTTATTCCGGTTTGAACCTGGTTTGATTTTCGTAAATACTTAATTCGTTTTTGTTATTACCTTCCTTAGCTTCTATTTAGCTTTGTTCTATAAATTTCAAAGTATATGAAACATCACGATCGCAGAAACTTTTTAAAAATGGGTACAACGATCGGTGCAGCCATTTTGGCAACATCTGCTTTTAGTACTACTCTTTCTGATGAAAAAGCAACACAAGGGAATGTGGCTAAAAAACATTCTGCAAAAATCAAACACCGGACTTTAGGATCAGGTAAGCATAGTCTCGATGTAACAGCTCTTGGTTTGGGTTGTATGGGTATGAACTATCATCGCAGCTTTGTTCCGGATAGAAAAGTTATGATAGCATTGATCAGAAAAGCTGTTGAGATGGGAGTGAACTTATTTGATACCGCCGAAGTATATGGGCCTTTTATAAATGAAGAATTGGTGGGTGAAGCATTGTCGACTTTAAGAAAAGACATTCTCATTTGCAGCAAATTCGGATTCAATATTCAAAACGGCCAAATGGCGGGGTTAAACAGCAAGCCCGACCACATCAGAACGGTAGTTGAACAATCTTTAAAAAGATTAAGGACGGATCACATCGATCTGCTTTACCAGCACAGGGTAGATCCAAATGTGCCAATAGAAGATGTAGCCGGAACAGTAAAAGATCTGATCAAGGAAGGGAAGGTTAGAAGATTTGGTTTAAGTGAAGCAAGTCCTGAAGTGATCCGTAAAGCCCATGCTGTTCAACCTCTCACTGCAATTCAAAGCGAGTATTCATTGATGTGGAGAAAACCAGAGGATGGGGTTTTGAAAGTTTGCGGTGAACTTGGTATTGGCTTTGTGCCATATAGCCCTTTATGCAGGGGTTTTCTTTCAGGATTCATCAATGAACGTACAAAATATAATCCTGCTAATGATAACAGGCCAACTTTACCTCGTTATCAACCTGACGCAATAAAAGCAAACTGGGTGATGATCGATACATTAACCGAGTTTGGAAATCAAAGAGGATTAACTGCTGCACAAGTGGCACTAGCATGGTTGCTGGCACAAAAACCATGGATCGTTCCGATACCCGGCACTACCAAACAATCACATTTACAGGAAAATCTTTGGGCTACAGACATTGAATTCACGTCTGACGAATTAAAAAAACTTACTGAAGCAATTTCAAAGATCAAAATTGTCGGAGATCGTTATACCGGAGAACAGGCAAAACAAGTTAGCAACTAATTTTAATTATCATGAATAAAAAAATGCCAATACGAAAATTAGGAAACAGTGGACTTAAAGTATCAGCTCTTGGCCTGGGTTGCATGGGAATGAGTTTTGGTCTCGGCCCTGCTGCCGATAAAAAGGAAATGATCGCTCTTATGCACAAAGCAGTGGAAACTAATTCTTCATTTTTTGATACAGCAGAAGTTTATGGCCCATTTACAAATGAAGAATTAGTTGGTGAGGCATTGGAACCATTCAAAGGACAAGTTGCGATAGCAACAAAGTTTGGATGGAAACCCAATGCTGAACGTAAATGGAGTGACTTAGACAGTCGACCTGAACATATAAAACAAGTTTGTGAAGCTTCACTAAAGCGGTTACGCGTTGATGTTATCGATCTTTTCTACCAGCATCGTGTTGATCTTGAAGTTCCGATCGAGGATGTTGCAGGTGCTGTAAAAGATCTGATCAAGGAAGGAAAGGTGAAATATTTTGGTTTATCTGAAGCTGGAGTAAAAACAATTCGTAAAGCACATAAGGTACAACCTGTTGCTGCTTTACAAAGTGAATACTCACTATGGTGGAGACAACCCGAAATAGAATTGCTACCAACTTTGGAAGAACTAGGAATTGGTTTTGTTCCATTCAGCCCTTTAGGTAAAGGGTTTCTTACTGGAAAAATAGATGAGAATACAAAATTTGACAGTTCTGATTTTCGCAATGTTGTTCCCCGGTTTTCGCAAGAAGCAAGAAAAGCAAATCAATCAATGATTAATCTGCTAAATAATATTGCTCAAAAGAAAAATGCGACGCCTGCCCAGGTTGCTCTTGCATGGTTGCTTGCGCAAAAACCATGGATCGTTCCAATTCCCGGAACAACAAAGCTGCATCGTCTAGAAGAAAACATAGGCTCTCTTAATATTGAATTTACTAATGATGAACTTCATGAGATCGATAATGCTTCTTCAAATATTAAAGTAGAAGGGGAGAGGTATCCTGAACATTTACAAAAGTTGGTGGGTCGTTAAGCAAAACAAATGATTTAAGATTAGCTAATTTCATAAAAACTTTTTTATGGAAATAAAAAGAGCTGGTTCGCAACCATCTGACAAAGGACCTGCCGAATGGTTTACAGGTTCTGTTCGAATTGATCGTTTGATTCAACCAAATGAATCATCAAAAGTTGCCGGAGCAAGTGTTACTTTCGAACCCGGTGCAAGAACTGCATGGCATACACATCCATTGGGTCAAACGTTGATCGTTACAGCTGGATGTGGTTGGGTTCAACACGAAGGCGGTCCTGTTGAAGAAATTCGCACTGGGGATGTTATTCGATTTGCACCAAATGAGAAACATTGGCATGGTGCTACGGCAACAACTGCAATGACGCATATTGCCATCCATGAACAACTAAATGGAAAAGCCGTGGAATGGTTGGAAAAGGTAAGTGATGATCAATATCACTTAAGTTAGTTAATTGTAAAAAAGAAGGAATGAGGAAAAGAAAACTAATCTTATTGCCTTTAGCATTTGTGGCAGTAATGTTTATAATTCTTTGCTGCGACAATGCTTCTGCACAAAATAAAAACCAAATGGTGCGATTAGCTAAACTTGTGATCGATTCATCTCAGTTAGAAAATTATAATGCTTTATTGAAAGAGGAGATCGAAGCTGCTGTGCGGGTTGAACCCGGAGTGTTGACTTTATATGCTGTTGCTGAAAAAAATAATCCAACTCACATCACTATTTTAGAAATATATGCTGATACAGTTGCGTACAAGTCGCATTTATTAACGCCTCATTTTATAAAATATAAGAATGGTACAAAGGATATGGTAAAGTCACTTGAGCTTGTCGAGACAGTTCCTCTTATACCTGGGATGAAAATAAAGTGAAGTTTTTAAATCTTTGTTATTGGAAGCGTTATATGTATGGTTGTTCCTTTCCCCAGTTCGCTTTCGGCCCAAATTTTTCCATGATGTGCCTCCACATATTCTTTACAAAGATAAAGTCCAAGCCCTAATCCCTCTGTTTGGCTGTCATTTGATGCGACTCTATAAAATTGCGTAAAGATGTCATCCAAATATTCTTTTGCAATTCCTTTTCCATGGTCGCTAATACTTATTTTAACCTCATCTCCAAAACGTTCAGCATTCAGCTGGATCTCTTTGTTATCCGGTGAATATTTAATAGCGTTAGACAGGATATTCAGAAGCACCTGGTTCATTTTGGTTGCATCAACATACAGAAACAGTTCTTCATTGGGAATTTTATATTCTATTTCGGAGGCTGTAGATAACTGCCTCGCTGAATCCACGCTTTCTTTTATTAGTGATCGTAAACTTATACTTGTTTGGTTTAGTTCAAATTTATCCGCCTGAATTTTTGAAATATCAAGGAGATCTGAAATGATGGCAATCAGCCTTGCTACTTGTTTTTTTAATTTAGGGATTACGTGCTTGATAAGATCGGGAGATTCTTCAACCATTTGCAGATAACCTGAGATCGTAGTCAACGGTGTTCTCAATTCATGACTGGCGAAGCCAATAAATTGATCTTTCTTAACGCTAAGCTTTTGCACTTCCTGGTAAAGCCTTGCATTTTCTAATGAAATCGCAGCCTGGCTGGAGATAGATTCTACTAGTGTTTCGTGTTCTTTTGTGAACATCCCAGGTTTCGGATGGCCAAATAAAAGCCCACCAATGACGATACCTGTGTGCGAAAAAACAGGGACAGCCATGTAACTCACGACGGGTAAATGACCTGCCGGCATCCCTGTATGCGGTGAATTTTTTCCATATCTTGGATCTTTTGTAATATCATCAGAACGAACAATGCCACGCCCATTAAAAGTCGTTTCGAATATCGCCGTATTTCGCGGCATTCCTAGTTTTTCAAATGCTTCCCTCGGGGCTCCTGAAATTGCAAACAAGAAATAAGATCCTCCTTTTGAATCTGTCTTGTTATAAAAGAAGGCACCGAAAGCGGCACCTGATAATTCGGTAGTAGCATCTGTAACCTTCTGAAGAATGATATCAGTGTCGAGTTCAGCAGCAAGGGCTTTGCCGGTCACATTTAATAATTCAAGCCGGTAAACATATTTTTCAATAAGTTTTTCGGCTTCTTTTTGTTTGGTAATATCACGGGCAATCTTTGAAGCGCCGATCACTTCTCCCGTTTCATTATATATCGGTGAAACGGATAATGATATATTAACTTCTTTTCCTGATTTAGTGATCCTGTTAGTTTGGTAATGTTCTATTCTTTCTCCCTGTCTCAGTTTAGAAATTATCATTTCTTCTTCATCCAACCTGTCCTTTGGAATAAGGAACGATATATGTTGCCCGATAGCTTCTGCTTCAGCATAACCAAAAATAGTTTCTGCGCCTTTGTTCCAGCTTGTAATGATACCGTCCAGTTGTTTACTTATAATGGCATCATCTGAAGATTCTATAATAGCGGCAAGCGTGGCCATTCGTTCTGTAGTTGTCTGAACACTCATATTAATTGGGGAATTTTATAGCCGACCTGATTCAGGCAATTTACTCAAAAGTATTAAAGTAGTAGATTTTACCTTTAAAAAAAACAGATATATGTTTGGCGACAATTTTGTGACCCTAAGATTTTTAAAGTTCAACTAATATAATGCAGAAAATCCTGGTAGTAGATGACGACAAAGACCTTCTCGAAATGGTTGAAATGACTCTTTCCAGGCTGGGTTATCATATTACAACACTTTCAAAAGGATCGGCTTTTCTTAACATCGTTGAATCAATTCGACCAGATATAATTTTGTTAGATATTTTTTTAGGTGATGCGGATGGAAGAACACTTTGTTATAATTTGAAGTTGCAACCAGCTTACGAGAATATACCAGTGATCTTATATTCCGCAGGGTATGTACCTCTTTCTACTATTGAACACTCAATGGCCGATGAATTCATAATAAAACCTTTTGGTATCAAGCAACTTCTTGAGAATATAAAAAAATTGCTGGGTATAAAATAGGTAAAGATCATTTTGATGTTTTACCCGAGACGATATGGGAATGAGACAAGAATAAAGATCCCCGATTTGTGATGAAAATAAAAATGAGAACAAAACTTCTTAAATAGCGATTGATTTAACAAACATTTTCTTTCTTTAAAAAAATGTTTATGGCACCGCTTCTTACTTTTAACAATGATCTTTCGGCCAACTCTTATTTTGCTTCTGCTTTTGAATAATTGTTTTGAAATTACGGCTCAGAATAATGTGAAAGGAAAAGTATATGATGCTCAAACCGACTCAACAATTGCGGGAGTAAATGTTTACAATCTCAATACAAAACTTTCCATAAGATCAGGTAGTGACGGCAGTTATGCAATTTCCGCATCCGAAGGAGATAGGATCATGTTTTCGAGAACAGGATTTAAACCAGATACTGCAACAGTAATTTACTCTATGCTGCTTGCACTACATGATGTCACATTATATAAGGAGATCATTACTTTAAAGAATGTTACTGTAACTAGCAGTTATCAAATGGATTCATTAGCAAGACGGAATTATTACAACGACATCTACGCAAAACAACCGGGCATTACCGGTTTCAATAGACCGCCAGACGGATTTGGTGTATCAGTAAGTCCATTAAGCTATTTCTCTTATCGGGCAAAACAAAAGAGGCAACTAAAAAGGCGTTTGCTCAAGCAGGAAGAAGAGAGTTATGTTGATAGAAGTTTTCCTAAAGAGTGGGTTTCAAAACTTACCGGATTGAGTGGTGATTCTCTTTCACGGTTCATGATGCTTTATCCGCCTTCCTATAAATTTTGCAGAGAGAATAACAGGGAAAAAATGTTGATCTATATAAATGATAAATTGAAAGAGTTTAAGAAAGTTAATAAGCCTGTCGCCTTTATATCAACAAGAAAATCTCCTGACCAGGTATAAGAAACATGCAGTTTATATTTTATAAAACATTTTAATAGCTCCAACCCGGCTTTTGTTATTTTTATACTCACTTCCCACAAATGAAAGACACTAAGAGAAAGAAAAGTTTCTACCTTATCCTGATACTCGGAATGCTCACAGCCATCGGCCCATTTTCTATTGATATGTATTTGCCGGCATTCCCGGATATTGCAAAGAACCTGCATACTACAGTTGCACAAGTAACACTTTCGTTATCCAGTTTTTTTATTGGTATTTCTGCCGGGCAATTATTATATGGTCCATTACTGGAACGTTTTGGCAGAAAAAAACCTTTATACATTGGACTTTGCATTTACCTTTTAGCTTCTATTGGTTGTGCCCTCGCAGCATCGGTAAATGCATTGATAGTTCTTCGACTTTTGCAGGCATTAGGTGGTTGTGTGGGCATGGTAGCAGCAAGAGCAATGGTGCGTGATTTGTTTGAAGTAAAAGAGAATGCCAAAATATTTTCTACTTTAATGTTGGTGGTTGCAGTGTCACCGATCATTGCGCCGACATTAGGCGGTTATATAACGGCTGTATTGGGTTGGCGTTTTGTATTTGTAATGCTTATTGTTGTAGATCTCATTATTATAGCAGGTATTTATTTTTTATTACCTGAAAGCAAAAAGCCTGATCCAAATTTTTCATTGAGACCGAGACCTATTCTCAAAAATTTTGCAGGCGTCATTACGCATCCGCAATTTTATACCTATGCATTAACAGCTGCGATCTCTGCAGCAGGATTATATGCTTATATCGGCGGGTCACCACATGTGTTCATGGAAATATTTCATGTAAGCGAAAAACAATATGGATGGATATTTGCTTTAATAGCAATGGGACTTATTGGCGCTAGCCAGCTCAATAGTGTATTATTGAAAAATTATACCAGCGAACAGCTCATCAAAGCAGCATTAACTGCTCAAAGTATTATTGGGATCTCAATGGTAGTGATCACATTTTTCGGATGGAACGATGTATTCATAACCATCTTTCTGATTTTTATTTTTTTGTGTACACAAGGGTTCGTGTTTCCTAATTCATCCGCACTTTCAATGGCTTCATTCGGACACAATGCGGGCAGCGCTTCCGCCTTAATGGGTGCTATTCAAATGAGTATTGGTGCTGGTACATCAGCTCTTGTCAGTGTTTTCCAAAACCATACTGCTTTGCCAATGACAGCTGTGATGGCATGTTGTGCTGTAGGTGCACTTACTATTTTCTCTTTAGGAAGAAAGATCATCATTCAGCGGGCAAGTATAGAAAAGGTAGCAGAAGAAGATGTAGAAATGATAAGTACACTATAAAAATTTGTTTGAACAATAGTTTTGTTAACAATCGGAAAGAACAATACATAATAATTATTTTTCAAAAGCTCTTAACCGGGCTTTTGTTATTTTATCTTTATGATCATTTCATGCCTGACAATTTTATTCAATACATATATCTTGTTCTGATCATTCTTGGATTGGTCTTGCTGGCAAACAGGATGCGATTGGCTTATCCTATAATACTTGTATTGGGTGGATTGGCATTAAGCTTCACTGATGGATTTTCAAAACTTACAATTGATCCAGAGTTAATATTCTTTATTTTTCTTCCACCACTTCTTTATGAAGCAGCCTGGCAAGTATCATGGAAACAGTTTTGGAAATGGCGACGGGTGATCACGAGCTTTGCATTTCCAATCGTTATTCTCACATCATGTGTAGTTGCATTTGCATCCTATGCTTTAATTCCGGGTTTTACGTTGGCTCTTGGGTTTCTATTAGGTGGAATTGTATCTCCACCTGATGCTATTTCTGCAACAACGATTATGCGACAAGTGAAAGCGCCAAAGAGCCTGGTCAGTATTGCAGAAGGTGAAAGCCTGCTTAACGATGCTTCGTCATTGATCGTATTTCGGTTTGCATTGGCAGCAGTTATCACAGGGCAATTTCATTTCCAGGAAGCAGCGATGAATTTTTTCGTCGTAATTATTATGGGAACATTGATTGGTCTTGCTATTGCATTTGTTTTGTATTTCATTCATCGACATTTGATCACATCATCCAATGTTGAAATAGTTTTAACGCTGGTAAGTCCCTATCTCATGTACTATTTCGCAGAGTATTTCCACTTTTCGGGAGTGTTAGCTGTTGTAAGCGGAGGTCTTTTTTTATCAAGCAGACGACAGTCCATGCTTACCTATAGAAGCCGGGTGCAGGGAATTAATGTTTGGGTAAACCTTGTCTTTGTAATGAATGGGTTGATCTTTCTCCTCATCGGGCTTCAATTACCTTCAATAGTAAACCAGCTTGGCGATACGAGTTTGCCTAAAGCAATAGGGTATGGCCTGGCAATTTCCTTTGTATTGATCATTGCCCGGTTTCTTTGCACTTTTGGGGCATCTTTATTTACTCGTTTTATAAGTCGGTTTATTAAAGTAGCTGACCCGAATCCCGGTT
>Ga0193740_1000465_pt1 | contig 10921 bp, 8 predicted proteins | sample L2s1metaG_FD_145072 | JGI IMG/M metagenome (GOLD analysis project Ga0193740, IMG submission 145072) | Soil microbial communities from a riparian zone of the East river system, Colorado, United States - L2s1 | ecosystem: Environmental > Terrestrial > Soil > Riparian zone | place: USA: East River... | reverse complement strand
ACACCCCCAAAGACAATATTCCCGGTTGGGGAATGGATGCGGACCCTGACAACGATCCAACTTATCCAATGAAAAATTGGAATGGTGCGGATCATGAACGTATCCATTATGAGAAAGCCCCGCAGCAACCCGTCAACATCGAAGTGCTCTGTTCAATAGAGCGTCCTAATATTACGCGAGTGTTCGGAACATCAACACCGCCGGCAGGTTTGAGTGGTGCCATTCGTAGATGGGCTTTTAAATATAGCGAGGGGAAAGCAACACACTGGATGGGGCTCATTCTTGCAGACAGAGTAAACGTAATAGAGGGGGTCATCAATGATTTGAAACAGGGAATTGTTCCAAATTTAATTGAGGAACACGGATGGAAGGCAGAGTGGCAACACAATAGAAAAAAGTTTATAGCCCGTATAGCAACAAAGGCGATTGCAGTAACAGCAATTGCATTTTTGCTGAGCCGCAAGAATAAAAAATAGAACTCAATTTATTTGCTTTTAAATCAACAAAGAGGTGAGAATGTCACCTCTTTGTTCAACCCTCCATGTGTCGTAATTAGTTGTGATTGTGTAAATCGTCGGCTTTTTCTTTTGTATATTTTTTTATTGCCGGCGCCACCAGGTTTCCAAGTAATTCAATTGATTTCATCACTTGCTGGTGCGGTATTGCCCCGATACTCATTTGCGCAAGGAAACGGGTATGCCCGAAAATGCTGTGCTCGTATAAGATCTTATCGATTACCTGTTGCGGGCTCCCAACAAGTAAATGTGCTTGTGGGCCAGTGGCGTTATCAAAATCCGCCCGGCTCATACCACTCCACCCACGCTCCCTGCCAATACGCGTCATAACTTCGGAATAGGGAGGATAAAACTCGTCACGGGCCTGTTGGGAGGTTTCGGCTATATACGTGTGTGAGTTAATTCCCAACTTCAATTGGCCTGCAGGATGCCCGGCTTTGATATATACATCACGATATAATTTTGCAAATGGAGCAAATCGTGCAGGCATGCCGCCAATAATTGCAAGCATCATCGGTAATCCATGTTGTGCAGATCTTATTACTGATTCAGGCGTACCTCCCACTGCAATCCAGAGGGGTAATTTATTCTGATACGGTCTTGGATAAACGCCAAGATTATTGATAGCTTGGGTGAACTTCCCTTTCCATGAAATTTTTTCGCTTTCATTTAATTTTATTAGCAATTCCAGTTTTTCTGAAAAAAGTTCATCATAATCATTAAGATTATAGCCAAATAACGGAAACGATTCGATAAAAGAACCGCGACCAGCCATGATCTCAGCCCGGCCATTTGACAATAGATCCACGGTAGAAAATTGTTGAAATACCCGCACAGGATCATCAGAACTAAGCACGGTAACACCGCTGGATAATTTGATCGTTTTCGTTTTCACTGCAGCCGCTGCCATCACGGTGGTTGGTGTAGATACTGCATAATCAGGCCGATGATGTTCACCAATGGCGAATATGTCCAATCCTAACTGGTCTGCCAGTTCTATTTCTTCAATAAGATTCAAAAGCCGTTGATGCGGAGTAATAACTTCTTGGGTTATGGGGTGAATGCCAACGTCAGCAAACGTACAAATGCCTATTTCCATCGGGCAAAATTAAAGCTTGCAAGTTCTAGTGGATATAAACCACTAATATGATCAATATTTGGTTACTAAGTCTTGTTATAAATAATTCCATTTAACAGATAAAATTTGATTGCAAGTTTATAACTTCAGAAAAACGTTGAGACACATGAAAAAAGCATTTCTATTGATTGCAGCCTGTATTTATACCTGTTTGGTTTTGGCACAAAGCAGCCAGCATAAAATGGTTTTTGATTTTACCAAAGCAGATACCGCCAGTTTTGCCACATTGATAAGGCATGCAAGCAACGTGATGGCTGCGAGTGGAAATGCACAACTTGAAATCGTGTGTCATGGCCCGGGTCTCGATTTTCTTTTGAAAGACAGATCGATAGTTCAAAGTGATATTGAGAGATTAGGTAAACTTAATGTTGTATTTGCAGCATGCGAAGCCAGTATGAAAAGGCGAGGTATTGTTAAAGATCAATTAGTGAACCAGGCAACTACGGTTCCGAGCGCAATGATTGAAATATCCTCGAAACAGCAACAGGGCTGGAGTTATATAAAAGAATGACAACTTCGAATAAGCCTCCAATAACAAAAAGCAAAATCTGAAAAGCCAGCCTCACATTATTCGGTTGGTTTTGCACGATGTTACGTTCGGAGGTGATGCCAACATAAACGAATCAAAACTTTTCTTCATTAAATACAGAATCCCGGGTTCAACCGGGCCTATAGAACTGGCTCCTCTGAATCCTTTGTTGCGGCCTACGGTCATTTACCGGTCAAGGTTCGTAACGATTACTCGCAGTATCGTACCATATCAAGACTATGGCTCTTTGTCAAAGTCATTTTGTTTATTACTTAATGGAGTGATGGATTGTTTTGAGGGGTTGATTTTTAACGATGAAAGATTTAATCTTCGGCTTACATCATGCCGGAATAAGCGGCCTATCGGAATTTCTTTTTTTGCAATCTCAATACTGTCTGTATTGTAAGATTCAATTTTATTTATGGCAATGATGTAAGAGCGATGCACCCGCACAAAGGAATCTTTGGGTAACATTTCCTCGAGTGCAGAAATGGACTGTTTGGAAACGATCACCTTGGAAGTTGTGATTACTTTTATATAATCCTTTAGGCTTTCAATTAATAATATGTCATCTAAAAACACTTTGACCATTTTGCGGTCCGCACGGAAGTATAAAAACGGGTGTGATTGATCAGGTAACAACTCGTTCTGTGAATTACCACTTGCTACATGGATGTCTAATTGCATTATTTTATTGACAGCCTGCAGAAAACGCTCGAAACTGATGGGTTTGAGCAAAAAGTCTACGGCATTCAGATCAAAACCTTCAACAGCATATTTTCGAAATGCTGTGGTGAAAATAACCTTTGGAGGATTTTTCAGCGTACGTAAAAAACTGGTTCCCAAAATATGCGGCATTTTGATATCAAGAAACAAAAGATCAACCGAGTTTCCCTGGAGGAAAGAAAGTGTTTCCACTGCATTTGAACACTCGCCCGCCAATTGCAGCAATTCAACGCCTGCAATATATTTTTTCAGAATATCGCGGGCTGGTGGTTCGTCATCAATCACCAGGCATTTTATTTTTTTAGACGCTATCATATATCAGCTGTTCAGTGTGAAGACTGGTTTCATTCTTTATTGGTTTGTCAAATGTAATTTTCAATGAGGTCATCATGATTTCCGGTTCCACTGTAGTTTTTAATTCATAATTGCCAGGATAGAAATAATCCAGTCGTTTTATTGTGCTGGTTAAGGCCTCATCACTTGAGGATGCAGCTTCGCGATCTAAAGTTTTCCCGTGTATTAACTTCATGGAAAACTCCTCGTCGTGGATTTGAAACTCCAGGTTGATCCAGTTCATTTCCAGCTGTTTATTATCAATGTAGGTAAAACTATTCTCGATAAATGGTAATAATAGTAAGGGGGCAATCATTTGACCATTTATTTGGCCTTTTTCGGCTACATCAATTTCTAACCTGTTTCCCATTAATGTCTTTTGCAATAAAAGAAATCCTTTAATGGCTTTAATTTCCTTTTGAAGAGGTACAAGCATGCTATCACACTCATACAACATATAGCTAAGGATATCAGCCAATTTCAATAACAGGATAGAAGCTTTGTCAGTACGTTTTTTTTGTACCAACACACCAATATAATTCAAAGAAGAAAAAAGAAATTCCGGGTGTATTTGCGTTTTTAGCAATTGCATTTCTGTTAATAATTTTTCTTTCTCGAGTCGCTCTTTTTCCCTTTGCTTAAGCCACCACCGTTTTAGTAACTTAATTGCTGTGGCTGCGGATATTACTTTCGGAGCGCTTAATAATCCTGAGGTAATGCTCGTCCACCAGATATTTTGGTTGGCAGCAAGGGGCGTGTGATTAAACATGGCATTGATAACGGGTACGATGGTTTTATGTATCAAAAAACTTGCAGTTAAAATGATGAAAGCAAGTACCAGGGTTTGTATAGTCAACGCTAAATACCTGCCCTTTAACAGGTAATTTGGTAACGACAGATTGATAAAATAGTAACAGGCTGTAACATGTACAGATAAAAGCAATATTGATTTTATGAAGAAAGGAAAATTCCATTGCTCAAATTCTATTTCTCGTTGACCAGATTGCTCATAATGGAAAAAGCTGATGGTAAAATACATCCACCATAGCAACCAAAAAGCCAGGTGACGCCTAATGCGATCTGGTTTCTTTTCTGAAAAAATAAAATTATACCAATGCATATACTTTCACTTCATGACTAAATTGCTTAAGGTTTTCATTGGATCTGAACACAGGTACCTTCAATGAAACTCTAAAACTCATTACATCGTCTGTAATATTCAGCGAATGCGTAGCCGGGTACAGGATAAACAAACGCTTTTTTACATTTCTCAATCCAAGTCCTTTTGAGATACTTTTTTCACTCGTCATAGCTGGTTTACTATTGGAAAGAATAAATTCCAATTCATTTTCCTGGATGGTGATTTCCAGATTAATCCATGGATGGGTAAGCATTTCACTGGCTCCATGTTTAAAACTATTTTCCAGGAACGGGATTAAAAGCAGTGGACTGATCATTTTATTTGAGGCATTCCCCTGTACCTGTAAACTCATGTTGAAGTTTTTTCCATACCGGACCTTTTCGAGATCTATATAATCTTTTACCATTTTCAGTTCTTTTTCAAGTTTCACCAGAGGTTGATCACATTCATAGATAATATACCTCAGCAAAGTGGAAAGTTTTTTCAATGCTTCTGTCGCATCACCGGAGCCGTTAATAATGAAAGAATAGATATTATTTATTGTATTGAAGAGAAAATGCGGGTGCACCTGCGCCTTTAATAACTGCAATTCACCATTTATAATTTCGCGGCTTACCTGTGCTGTTTCTTTTTGCTTGAGATACCAGTTTTTCAAAATTTTGATGGCCAAGGCAAAGCCTACAACACTCGGATAATTAAATAAAACCTGGCGACCCCATACAGGAACAATAAAACTCATGTCCGGCATCCGGCTGAAGTAACCAAGCTTAGTGCTGATGGAAAATACCAGGATAAAAAAGCAATAATTAACGAAGGCTATAAATGTCACAAAGAACACAAGAAGTATAGTGGTGCTAATCCAGTTCTTCGATTTTGAAACATACCTAGGGAGGAAAAAATACAGTATGCCGTATGTAAGGCACATGTAAATTATTGTCATTAAGGTTGTATTCATCAACAACCTTAGGATGGATGTGGCAAAGCCGTACTTTTCAATTTGGGGCATGGGTCCCCGAAAATTCCAGGCAGGTATCCATTGAGTAGGTATTAAATAAGCAGTGAGCCAGTAAAAACACCATACCAGCCAAAAGAGCAAATGCCTGCGGATTCTGGCAGATCGATGTTCTGAAAATGCAAGTTGGTAAAAATCCATGAACCCTGGTTTTAGTTCATTCCTGCAAATCGCTCCAATTATTAGACTCACGTTTCACTAACTAATTTACTTCTTTTCCTCCTCGTGATTACCGGATTTACCAACTATTAGACCAGTGAGCAGATTAATTCTCTTAATGCTGTTTAGCGTCGCTAAACGGCAAAACATATTTTGTTGATGGTGAGTAGCAGTCATTTTTTGTCATATGGCGAAATCAAATTCTGAGGCTCTATTGCTTAAATACTTTTAGTCCTGCCAATCATTTTTTCTTCATCAAACACATTCGTTATGAAAAAGAACTTTCGTTTCGTGAAAATTGCAATTTTTGTTTCCGCCCTGGCTTTATTTTCCTGTAAGAAAGAAATTACAAATGAGCCATTGGACCAGGCCAAAGCGGCAAAGGAAAATGGACATTTACAGCAAACCAAAACATTTTCGTCAGAAGCTGCACAAAAATGGTTGGATTTGCAGGTTCGTTTTTTGCGAACGCCAACCAATACCAACCCGTTTGGCCGGCATGGGCATCGTTGGTTTGCTTATAGTGGAATTGCTTTGTATGAAGCTGTAGTGCCAGGTATGCCTGCTTACCAATCATTGTATGGTCAATTAACGGATATGCCTCAAATGCCGGCGACCGAACCAGGTAAAGCATACCACTGGCCTACATCAGTTAACGCGGCACTCGCGTACATGAATAAACGTTTTTTTACCCTTTCCAATACTTCTTCCTCAAATGTGGCAGCCCTGGATTCGTTGGAAAATGCTTTAAATGCAGAATTTCAATCAGGCATAGATGCAGCAACGTTTGAACGTTCGAAAACCTTTGGAAGAACTGTTGCAGAGAAAATTTATAGTTGGTCAGCAACAGACGGTTCTCTGAATACGTATCCTCTTTATATTCCTGCCAGTTTACCAGCCTGGCAACCCACGGCACCCAATCCAACAACAGTGGCAGATCCAAATTGGGGTAAAAACAGGTTAATGGTGCAAGGCAGTACGAACAATACAGCATCGCCGCTACCACCTGCCTATTCAGTAGATCCTAATTCAGCTTATTATAAAATGGTAAAGGAAGTGTATGATATATCCCGTGCTCTTACTCCCGAACAGGTAGCAACTGCACTTTATTTCAGGGATCAACCAGGCTTTCAGGCCGGAACTGCTTATGTATCCGTTTTTAACCAGGTTATGAACGTGGAAAAACCCCAACTCGATTTTTTTGCATTGGCTTACGCCCAGGCAGGCATTGCTTTGTATGAGTCAATGATCAATTGCTGGAAGATCAAATACGAAGTTCTGCTTGACCGTCCCATCAGGTATATCAGAAATGTACTGGGACATTCAACATGGAATCCTGTTTTTGCTACACCGGGTCATCCTGATTTTCCATCTGGCCACTCGCAAAACGGTGGTGCATTTGCGGAAGTAATGACCAGGCTTTTCGGCGAAGATTACTCTTTTACACTTCATACCTATGATAATCTTGGGATGACACCCCGTAATTACACTTCTTTTAATCACCTGGCAGAAGAGGTGGGAAGGTCAAGAGTGTATGCAGGCATTCACTATACATATTCGTGTGTGGAAGGGAAAAATCAGGGTGAGAAAATTGCCCGAAACATTCTCAATATCGTAAAATTCAAAAAGGACTAACAGGTAGTCTCCGAAAAAGAGTAATATCAATAGCCTTTCAAAAATGAGAGGCTTTTTTTCTTTCTATACTACAGTTTGTTTTTACTTCAACGTGATGTCCAACAGTTCATCCTGGAAGTCGTAAAACACTTCTCTTAAATTACTTTCCGAATCGGTACCGTAATTAATGATGAAAATATGCGTAACACCTTTTGAAGGAAAATAAAACAGGTTAGCGGTGGATCCCAGTCCACGTCCACTATGGCCAATGCCGGCGTTAATGCCCCTGTCAATAAATTTCTCCATAATGCCATAGCCATACCTGTTGATGTCATCCGTTTTGCCAAAGCTCTTCATAATGTTCAATGACTTTGCCGAAAGAAATGTTTGTTTTAACAACACGGCATCAATAAAAGTATACAGATCGAAAATATTGGTGTGGAGACCATAATATCCATTACCACTACCCGCAATCAAATTCGATACATTCACCAGCTTACCATTATTGTACAGGTCAAAATATCCTTGCGCCACATTGGAAGGAAGTGATTCATAGGATTGATAGTAGGTATTGTTCATTTGCAGCCGTGACAGAACATATTGGTGTAATAAATCGCCATGTTTTTTACCTGTAGCGGCATCTATGATCATTGAAACAAGCAAGGTGTTGGTGTTGGAATAAATAGCCGTATCACGTGGTTTGAAAACTGCAGGCTTATCATATATGAAATCCAGTATTTCCTCCGGTTTCCAGTTTTTGTTTGGCTGGTTCAACACAGCCAGGTAAAAAGACGATTGCTCAATAATATCAGGCACACCAGTTTCGTGTTTCATACAATCGCCAAGGGTTATCAGGTTGCCGTTTGCAATTTTTTCGGTAATTTCTTTTGGTAACCAGGTGGTAATGGGTTGGTGAAGAGAATTATAACCAAGACCGGTATTGACAGAATCTTCCATCAGTTTAAATACCAAAGTGCCAATTACAAATTTTGTAATGCTGGCAACACTAGCCACCTGGCCTGCATCAAAGGGAATGTTGCGTTCAATATCTGCTTTACCTGAGGCTCCGAACCATGTGCCCTTATTATTCCGAACCAATAACGAAATACCAGGCAATCCGAGTTTACGATATTTCTCTACGAGGTTACGAAAAACACTATTGTCAGGATGGGCGGAACTGCTGTCCGTCCATGGCGAAGAAATCGATTTGGCAGTAGTGGGTTCTACAAATGGTTTTTTACACGAAAAAAGAAATAGGGCGACTACTGTATAAAATATTGTTCTCATGATGTTATTTTCTAAAGGGAATGGACAGTCCTAATGCCATAGTGTTATACGGAAGCATTGGAACATATGAATTAATAAAAGGTGCCTGTAATTGTTGGGTGTACTGAAGGAAAATAGTTGGGGCATCTATTTTTTTGTTGACTGCATAGCGTCCGCCAAATGAAAGATTTAACAGTGCCTGTGACCGTCCGATCCCTTTCGCATTTTCATACTCTCCATTCCCGTTCATCTCAAGTACAGCCGTTGCCGGAACGGAATGCAGGTATCCGGCGCCGATAGCCACGTTAAAATTTACACGATGCCACGGCTTGTATCTGTAACCAAACTGTGTATACAAAGGAATCCCATGTTGCACGAAACGGTGATAGAAATATCCCAGGCGAAATACCTGGTACCAGTCATGTTTTTTGCCCGTGGTCCAGTTAAATCCGTAACCTAATTCAATACCAGGGTGATAAGGGCCTGAAAATAGTTTTGAAAAAGAAGCAAATGGGTAAGCAGTATGACAATTGGTAACAGCAAGGCTGATTTGTTTTTCTTTCCGCTGGCTATACACACAATAAGGTAGAAAAAAGAAAAGCAGCAACACGTATTTTCTCATCTTCGATATTACGTAAAATAGATCACATAGGAAACTGAAGTTGTTGGAGGAAAAATGTTTCAGCAATTATAAAATAAAGAAAAAGTTGATGTCAGTCCTAAAAAGGATAAGAGTTTACATCAACCGTCATCGTTGAAAGCGCTGGCTCAATAAATCATTAATAATTCAGTGGATGCTAGTTCCTTTACACTGGATACATTCAAATGATGGCAGTTACATTTTCAACCTGACCTTTTCTTCTTCCGCACCTGTGGATCGATCTCTTTTTGCTTTCACTTTATCACTTCCAAAATTGTGTGTGAAGGTTACTCTTATTGCGGGATGGTTAAACCGTATTTCACCGGAGGCTATCAGGTTTTTTTCAGGAATGTTAACTGAAAAATGAGGTCTGATTGTATTCAGTACATTGGCATAATTGAGGCGTAAGATTGATTTTTTATTCTTCAATTTTTTTTGAAATCCCAAATCAAGTGAGCCAAGAGGATTTGCTGTATACAAACCAAACAATCCACCCGATGAATAAAAGCCGGAAATTGAAAACGTAAATTCTTTAGGCAGTTTAAAATTTTGTATCACATTGCCAAAGAAACTTCCCCGTGTCAGTACAATTGATTCAGTATTGTATAAGCCATTCATCTTCATATAGGACCCGTTCAAACTTAATTGAACTGACCACCATTTTGTAATGTCAAATGGAAGCGAAAAAGTGATATTTACCGATTGACTGTGGTCCTGGTTTTCTGCAGATAGTGTTTCCTTATTGGTGGTTGTGTCAACATGAGGAGAAAAATTGGTGATCGGGCTCGCTTCATAACTGTACGAAAGAGAAATTATTTTTTTCCTGAACATAAGAGAAGTATTGACATTGTCAGTTATTGCAGGTTGAAGTGCCGGATTACCTGAGAAGAATGTATTGGGATCCATAAAAATCACAAACGGTGCAAGGTTCCAGAATGTGGGCCTTGTAATTCTACGGCTGTAGGCAAACGACCATGAATTGTTATCCTTCAATGAATGCGATAAGAAAAAACTTGGAAATAATTTTCCGTAGTGCCTGTCAACAATATTTTTTACATCGGCTGTTTTTAAATTCGAATTCGTGTATTCATACCGTAGTCCCATTTTCATGGTAGTTTTTTCGCTCAGCGACCACTCAAGGCTTGAATAGGCAGCCGAAATATTTTCATCAAGAAAGTAAGTAGCTGTTAATGCAGGATCTGCAGTCCAGCCACCGGATAGCAATCGCTCGATGATAACCGCATTTGTAAAGGCAGAAAACGTAGCTTTTACACCTGCACTAATACTGATCTTCTTATTAAGTCTTCTGTCAAAATCAATCGCACCAACCCAAAGGCGCACCGGTGTGTTTTTATCGCTTCTCATTTGTTCCTCATAAAGAAGCATCCCGTTACCGTCATAATAAGTATTGAGATAACTAACGGGGTTTTCTTCACGATAGTTCATGTAATCTATATTCAAGGCCAGCTTTCCTTCCTTGAAATTTTTCTGGAGATTCAAATTGATGTCATAGCTGTTAAGGGGATGTTTTTCCTTGTTGTCAACAGTAACCGTGGTATCTAAAACCCCATTGGCATAAACCGATGACAAATTTTTAGCATCCATATCCCAACTCCTGTTAAACAGGCTGACTAATACTCCCGCGACTACATCTTTTTTCAGGTCGTAATCAAAACCAATTTTCAAATCACTGATTGTTTCAACAGGGTCCCGTTCGGTGCGTGAAAAATTTTCAAAGAATGTTGGGCCATTCCAGTTAGCGTGAGAGAAAATTCCGGTTTGAGCAGAGGCGATACGGTTAAAGGAATAATTACTGTACAGACTCCATTTTGCTTCCCGGTGGTTAAT
>Ga0193740_1000464_pt1 | contig 10927 bp, 27 predicted proteins | sample L2s1metaG_FD_145072 | JGI IMG/M metagenome (GOLD analysis project Ga0193740, IMG submission 145072) | Soil microbial communities from a riparian zone of the East river system, Colorado, United States - L2s1 | ecosystem: Environmental > Terrestrial > Soil > Riparian zone | place: USA: East River... | reverse complement strand
AAGAACATGCTGCTCGACCCGCCGATTCTCTACAACGAGTGCCAGCGCGTCGACGAGTGGCCGGGCGAGGACTACGACGGGACTTCGGTGCGAGCGCTGTTCAAGGTGTTGAAGTCTCGCGCGCTGATCAAGGAATACCGCTGGGCGTTCGACTGCGAGCCGGTTGTCAATCATCTCCTCACAGTTGGCCCGGTCGTCATGGGCACCGTCTGGACGATGGAGATGTTTATGCCCGACCGGCACTACTACATCGAACCGAAAGGCGAGGTAGTCGGGGGTCACGCATGGCTCTTGATCGGCACTAACCGCAACAAGCGCAACCCGGACGGGACGCGTGGCGCGGTCCGCATGATCAACTCGTGGGGCGTGGGCTGGGCGGATAAAGGGCGCGCGTGGCTCACGTTCAAGAACCTCGACTGGCTGATCAAGGCGGACGGCGAAGCATGCGTTGCGACTGAGATAAAAGCCACTTTATAAAACAGTGTGATATTTTTATAACAACGAACGTGACTAGGGGCAGGTATACTGCTCGGGCAACTTCACAAGTGGAGGGCTAGGAATGATTAAGTATCTGATCGGAATTTCACTGGCGCTTGGTTCGTTTTCCGCGCAGGCAGCAGATCTGCCGTACCGCAAGGCTCCGGTGCAGCAGCAGCAGGTTATCGTCACTGACTCGTGGACCGGTTTCTATATCGGTTTCCATGGCGGCTACGGCTGGGCCGACTTCTCCCCGTCGGTTGACATCGCGCCGTTCGAAGACCCGAAGACCAAGGGCTGGGTTCTTGGCGGCCACGCTGGTTACATGTGGCAGGCCGGGATGTTCGTCGGCGGTCTCGAAGTCGACTACTCGGTCGCGGATATGAAGCACGACCAGTCGATCACGGTGGGGCTCGAGAACACTACGATCATGCTGCCCCCTGGCACGACTTCGTTCTCTACGAAGGTCGAGTCGCTGGCGTCGGTTCGCGCGCGGGCGGGCTTTGTCCTCGGTCAGACGTTCCTGCTGTACGGCACCGGCGGTCTCGCGTGGGCGCGCACGGAGGCGGCGATCGCGTATCTGCCGATCGAAGGCACGGGGTTCGCTGCCACGGCTGTTGCGAACAACTTCGGTTGGGTCGCCGGCATTGGCGGCGAGTGGAAGATCATGAGCAACTTGATGTTCCGCGCCGAGTTCCTGCACTACGACTTCGGCGGCTCGACCTACACCTTCACCGGCGTGGGCGGCGGAATGGCCGGGATCAAGTCCGACCTGGTCGTCAACGTCGCGCGCGGCGGTCTGAGCTATAAGTTCTGAGGGACGTCCCTCCCAAGCCTGTCAGCGTTCCTCAGGTCGCCCCGGTGTTCACAACCCACCGGGGCGATTTTTTCTTTGCCACTCTATGTACTTTTCCTCGTGACGTTCTTTGATTATCTTTTGCCAGTAGTAAAACTTCTCCATAGTGGCTTCGTACTCGGCGAATTCCTCGGCGGTCAGTTCGATTTCGAACTCGTAGCCGGTGCCATCTAGTTCCCAGAAAGGATATAGTTCGTTCGGATGCGCCCACCGTTTCATTGTCATTTCTTTTTCCTCCCCGATAGTGGCGGCCAGTACGACTCGAGCAGTCCTGGTCGCTTCCCCTTGGTCCACTGCAATTTCTTCTTATCGATCTTCGCCTCGCCCTTGTACCAGCACTGCTTTCCGTCGATCGTGCGCCAGGACCATCCGCTGCCGCGTCCCTTCTCGGACTGGCACTCGATGCCGTAGGCCGACGTCGCCCACGTCACGAGGCATCCGGTGATGATGACTAGACGCGCGGTGCCCATTGGTTGCGTCTCCTTAGTTCGAACCTCGCCGACTCGCCTCCGTTCAGCCAGGAGCAGACGCTGAACGCTTCTTCCTTGTTGTCGGACTCGAAGACCTTTTCCCAGTACGTATCAGCGATGCCTCCGAGGTGATATTGGTTGTTCCAACCGACCTCCCAGGTCACGGCCTTCGACTCAGGAGCCACGTGTTTCTTGACGACGTGCATTCTATTGTCCTCCGGGTCGGTCGAGCGCGTCTAGGTGTTCGGTCAGCCAGTCCCGCAGCTCGCAAGCCTCAGTAATGTCGGCAATGAAGATGCTGGGCGACGAGCCGCCGCTACGCCGGATCATCAGGGACTTGTCCGTGAGAGTGAGCGTGTAGCGAACGTCGCCGTTTGCGTTGCGCATTACAAAATCGTTTTCGTCGGTCATTTCCCCTCCAGTGCTGCGCGGGCTACCTCGACCACGTTAGGGTCCATACTGTGCTCAACCACATATGCCAGCGCCGCCCGCAGCTTGGCGTTCTCTTCGGAGGTTTCTACCAGCAATGCAGCTTGCGGCAGAGACGCCTTAACCACTGCCTCTAGCCGCTCGATCTCGGCAAGCGCGTAATCCCAATATTTGTCGTCGTCGCTCATTTGCCTCCCAGTGCTGCGTGCCCTACGCTGGTCGGCGTAATCCCAATATCTATCGTCGTCGCTCATCTGTCCTCCAGTTGTTGAATGACCCACGCGCCTGCGTGCCAGATCGTGGCACCAATCAGGTAGACAAGGACCGTGCCGAGAAAGACCGCGACGGTTGTCAGGATGATGAAGTCGAGCAGCAGCGGGTTCATTTGTGCTCAAGTGCTGCGCTGGCGGGCGCGGGCTCTCCAGTGTTTACCGGCCCGTGCCAAGGGTCGCGGCAAATCTGCACCTCACCCCCGTACTGCATTGCCGGGTGCCGGGCAGGATCAGGCGAGTTACACGTCGGGCATCGTTCGTTCATTTGTCCTCCAGTGCGGTTGCTGTCTAATTGGTCCATCATTTGTCCTCCAGTGCTGCGCGGTTGAATATGTTGAGCACCATCTGGTGAGCGGTGGCGAAGCCCGCGCCCCAACTCCTGGGGTCAGCCCCAGGCGTGATTGTAGGAGGCTGGTAGAGCAGACAGGTGATTTCCCGCTGCGCCACCTTGTACTTGGCGACTTCTGCCAGCAGCCGCTCACATTCATCTCCGAGTCGGTCCACCAAATCGCTCCTACTGGCGACCTCTGCCTCTAGCCGCTCGCTCCGCTCCAAATATTCGCTAACAACGTCACGCAGCGCCTCCCGCAGCCGTTCGATCTCTGTTTCATATAGAAGCCGCGCATCAACCGTGTGCGTGTCGTCGATCATTTGTGCTGCGCGGGCGATCTCGCGCATTGCCTTCGCGTCGTATTCATGCGCTGCTTCACAGTTATTGATACGCCGCAGCGCCGCCGTCTTGCGCGCGACCTCTGCCTCTGCTTTGAGGGCACGCTGCATCTGCACTTCCTCGTTGAACTTCCACCGCTCGATCTCGCACCACGGGCAACCTTGATCGAAGCGGCCGTGCCCTTTGTCGCATCCCCAGTCGTTCATTTCCCCTCCAGTGCTGCGCTGGCTTCGTCCTCTTGTGCCTGGCTCGGGTCGAGCCCGGTGCGGAAGGCGGTCATGAATACCAACAGTGACGCCTTCAGCCGTGCGACCTCCGCCAGCAACCGCGCGACTTCTGCCTTATAGACATCGAGCCTCGCGTCCTGTTCGTGCCGCACCTCTTTCACGTAGGCGGCATGCTGTTCGCCATCGATGCGAAATAACTCTCGCAGCCGCGCGACCTCCAGTGCTGCTGTAAGCGGTCGTCGGTTCCAGTCCGCGATTGACTTGTCCAGATCACGATCGCTCGTCATGGCGCAGCACCACGAACAGCGAATTCCCCAATTCCCGTTGACGTACTTCCCAGGTGGGCATGGCATCGCACCGCAATGTGCGCACGGCTTGGTCGTGGGGAAATTCGGATTCTTCCCCACCGACTCGGCTGGCGGCTGGTTCTCTGTTTTTTCACAGTGATCGTCGTATGCATCTCGCAGACCTTCGTATGATAGGCGGAACTTGCGCGCGGCCTCACGTGCCGCGTCTGGGAATTCACGGCCCTGCCCTATCAGCTCCAGAAGATAGGCGAGCGCTTTATCTACCCGAGTCATTGTGTGCTCCTCATAGCCGGATAATCCCCAAGGTCAGGAACAGCACCGCGCCGAACACGTAGCCGAGCGTGAACATGACGACGCGGTCGATCCATGTCATGGCACGACTCTCACCTCCACGATGCGAAAGCGAAAGTCCGGGTTGGCCTTCAGGAGCGCGCGGACCTTCCTCACGAGGGACGTCGCGTGGCTCTTGTGCACGGACATTGTGACCCATGGTGCGACGTCCTCGTCCCAGAACTTTGGTTGGAACTGGAGATGAAATTTGCTCATTTCCCTTCATCTCTGAACTCGATGCGGACGTCGCCGATCACCGTCTCGTATGCGATCTTGTCGAGAGCGGCGTCGAGCTTGGGGGTACCATCGGGGTAAAGTGCGGCGCGCTTTACGATCCTTCGCTCGTCATCGGCCGTGACGCATTCCTTCTGCTCGACGCCGTCGAGGAACACGTGGATGGTTTTTCCGTGGGCCCGCGCGACGCAGTATTGCCAATAGCCCGGATCGTCTTCGTGGATTGATACTCTAGTCATCGTTTCTTCGGCCTCCCCCGCTTCTTTGCAGTCGTCAGTCGCCATTCCTTCGGCAGGCTGTCGAGCAGGTTCGTGCCGTCCGGGAGAATGACGTCGCAGAGGGCACGGCCAAACGAGTCGAGCTGGCGACTGATCAGCCAGACCGTGGTGCCGGGTGGGATGATCGCCGCCAGCGCCAGGATGGCGCGCTGGTAATCCGGGCTACTGCGCTCCGGGCTGTTGTAGCCGAGCACGCGCACGCGCGACGGGCATCCTTTTACTTCGGCGCGGTATACTCCCCAGCCGAGGTCCATCGTAGCGACGAACGTGTCACCGTCGACGATGCGCTCCACCTTGGCGCGGACGGTCCAGGTTAACTCTGATCCACTCACCATTCGTTCCTCCGGTGGTTCATATATCTAAGGAGCATCATGTAGCCGATCCCGAGCGTGATGCCGACGCACATCCAATCCATAGGGGAGCCGTCGATTGTCCGTGTCAGAACTATTCCGGTAAAGCCCACCACGAGGGTGAAGCCAACGAAGATGATGAAGCTAACCCAGTCCATCACGTCAGTCTCCCAAGTACTCGTGGAGCGTTTTCAGTCCCGCGATCGTGTCGCGGTATGACTCGTTGCCCTCGATCTTGGACAAGTCATCGAGGATGTCTGTGATCGCCTGCCGCCCGAGGTACTGCGTTAGGACCCCGTAGATCTCGACGATCGTTCCCTGCGACACTGCCATGTCATTTTTCTCCTGCGTCTCGGTTGGCGGCGTGAAGTTCTGGGTCCACGGCTCCTTCTTGATCCGTAGTTCGATCAACGGCTTGATGTGTCCGTTCTCGTCGACTTCATATTCGTTCATGTGGTCCTCACTTCAACGGGACGTAGACGCGGCCGTCGGCCTTGTCGTAACAGAGAACTTCGTAGCCGCTGCGGCGTGAGCCGAGGTCCTTCGCCTCACAGATCTCAGCCTTGGTTTTTGCCTCCTGATCGCCGATACGTGCGCCCGCGATGACGCCCGCGACGATCATTCCAAATCCCATGAACAAAAGCACACCGGGCCAGAACGGGAAGTCCATCAGCCAGCGCACGTGTGCGGCGACGGCGGCCTTCGCACCGGTCCCGTATTCTCGGCCGTTGTAGCTCCACTCATCCGGCATCTACACAGCTCTCCGCTTAGGTACGCCGACGGTTGCTATGTCCAAGTGCTCCTGGCACCACGAGTACGCGGCGATAGGTTTGCCGCAGCACCGCCGAGCGGTGACTGGGGTAGTGTCGTTCCACAGTGGCCAAGCGCATTGCTCTAGCATATCGCGGTCGACAAACAGGATAGTGAGATCCCCGGTTTTCTTTGGCAGAGCCTTTGCCTTGTTCTGCCAGAAGGTTTTTAGTTCCTTCCTCTTTTCAGTTCGCTGTTGCGTCTTTTTCCGCACCGACGGCGCGACGCGCGTGAACTTCGACGAAGTGCCGAGGCGTTTCGTCTTCCCGATTATAGCGTTTCTCGTTAGTTGCGTGCCGAACTTGTTGTTCATGGCGTTTGCAATCTGTTGAGTTGAGTTGCTGGGCGTCAGCATTTCGAGAAGCATCTCAACCATTTCCGGCGTCCATTCAGTCGTCATCGCGTCCTCTGTTTTGAATTCCCGGCGACCCGTCACAGATGCATGGGGCGCGTCAGGGGACAAGCCGCCGGGAAGTTTGATGGGCTAGTTTCTTATAAATTTCCTACACGCTCGCTGAGCTTGCACTCAGCCGTCTCGCCGAGGATGTATTCCACGTCAACTACGTCACCGTCCCGCAGGTCCCGCCAGTGGTTTCTGATGTAGTCGTGCGCCACCTGCATCGTTCGTGAGCCTCCCGGCCAGTCGTACGGGTCGTAAGCCACGCCGCGGCACTGAGCGTTGATCACGATCACGCAGTGCTCCGTGTCGTCGGCCGCGTATCCGTCACGGCGCAGCAGGTAGCGTTGACCTTCATTGTCCGCGACCGGGCGGACGCAGACCACCGGGATGAACGTGGCCTTGTCTCTGATCTCCAGGCACTTGACTTCCATCACGTCCTCCGGCCAGGGGGCAGCGGGCGCTTGCCGGCGGAGAACGAGTCGTGGAGGTTCTTGATCGCTTCGCCGATGATCTGCTTCTGAGCCATGGCGGTTTCCGCGAACTCTGCGTAGCCAACGATCGCGTCCCGAATCATGTCCCGCTGCTCGTTCATCTCTTGGGTTAGCGAGTCGATCTGGTTGCGCAGATCTCGGAGCTGGAGACCAACTGCCGAGCCGATATTGTCGACGAGCTGGAACGAGCGATCGCGCGCGACGTGGGACGGCAGCGGAGCCGGATCGGTTGCCGGTTCTGTCGGCAGCGTCTCCCTCTCCTCTGAGGCTTGGGCGATTGCATCCTCGGCTGCTTGCTCCACGCTGCGATAGGCGTCTTGGTCGAGGTCGCGCGGTTCGTCGTAGTTCGTCATCGTAGGCTCCCGTCCTTTCGGTGCACCAAAGATCGGCTGTTTTCTCTTGCTGGCCATGATCTGCATTCGCCTGGTTTCCTTTTCTGTGTTTAATTATAGTGCGGCTTCGACCTCCTTGACCAGAGATGTGCTTATGAAACCCCGGAGGCTGGAGAAGGTCTTTCCGTTATGGGGCGAGCCGCGCGCCCGTCAACAAAGCCCTCCGGGGTTAGACGATCCATTCCCTGTAGTTGTCTCCGTTGATGGCCGAGGCCATATTGATCTTTTCCCGCAGGGCTTTCAAGATCTTCATGTCCACCGTGTCGGGTGCGATCAAGTCCACGTAGTCGACGCCGCGATCCTTCTGGACGCCGAGCGATCTCTGTTCCGACTGCTCCCTGTGCTCCAGGTTGTTCGTGCTGGAGAAGTACACGACGCGATCAGCGTTGCTCCAGGTCCGACCCATCCCTCCAGCTCCTGCTGTCGCCAGCATGAAGCGGCAGTGAGGGTCACTCTTGAACCGCTCCTCGTCAGCCTCGCGCGTGCTCGCGTTGTCTCCGTAGAACTTTGCCAGTGACCCGATCCCGTACTCCTCCTGGATGGCGGCGGCAGCACGGTCCAGGTTCTCCACGTACGAGAACCACACGATAGCTTTGCCAGGGTAGTCCTCCAGCTCTTCGAGCAGCGCTGACGTGCGCCTCTCGGGGACGGACTTCACGTCGCCATTCTCGTCTCTGACCCAGCCGCATAAGATCTGGTGCATCTTCATGATCTGAGCGATGACGACGGTCGCAGTCACGTGCGACTCGTCCGCCAGCTTGGTAGTCGCGAAGTCCCGCATCGCTGCGTAGTGCTGCTTCTGCTCTGGCGTCAACGACACCTCGCGGATGGAGTAACTGCTCGGCACCTTCGGCCGGAATTCAACGCGATAGGAGTGCGGCGCTGTCATCCGGCGAAGCTTGTCTTCAGTACCAGGCAGGAAACCGACCACGTGCTCGACCCAGCGGCCACCCCAGAAGTCGCGCTTGATGATCGCGTGCTCCCGCTCGAACCCCTGGTAGTTCGGCTGACCAAGGATGGATTTGTCGAGGAACGCGAACTGGCAGTACAGATCCAGCGGGTTGCGCGGCGTTGGCAGCCCGGACAGTATCCGGCGGTAGCGTGCTAGGGGCGCCAGGGTTCGCAGGATGTATTTCGTGCGCTTGGCCTTCGGGTTCTTGATCACTGTGCTCTCGTCGATCACTGCGATGGCATCCCGCTGGTGAAGGAATTTCTCGCACAGCGGTCGCGCTTGGCTGCTGGCAAGGCTGAGAGCTTCCACGTTGACTAGCAGACATCGCGGCCCAGACGTTCCCAGGAACTTTGCTACCTGAGTTTGCGTCGTGGTGCCCGACTGCCAGACGAGAGTCGTCAGCCGCTTCTTCAGGTCGGCGGAGGCGTAGAGATTGATGTTCGCCAGCCACGTCTTGTAGACGCCGGCTGGAGCGATGATCAGAATATCTCGGCACTCCTGTCGGAGTTCCCGCTGGCCGAAGTCCGTGAGGATCGGCGCCGACTTCCCCGTGCGCATGGCCATGAGCAGTGCGAAGTTGTCGTGCTCCTCGAGGAGCTCGACTGCGGTCTTCTGCGCCGGCCAGAGTTCTACGCTCGGGTGGTATCGGACTTCAGATCTCACTGCTTGCCTCTTTTTTCTAGCCAGAACGAAGACGGGGACGGTCCTGCCCTAGGCGACTGCTTGATCTCAAACGGCTCCGCGTTGGCTTCGACTTTCCTGGACAGATTATTCAAGACGGCGATGATCGCCGCTCGCGCGTGAAACGGAGCCTTCACACCGTAGAACCGTTTCCGCAGGATCGCGCTGTCCTGCGGTTTATCGGTTAGGAGATGGAACATCTTTTCTTCCTGTGGCGAGTACTTGACTTGAGACTTTCCCATTCCTAACTTCATCAGTGACCTCTTCTGGGTATTAGCTCCCGGGAGGGAGCACTTGTGATGGTCCGACTGTCCCGTGAACCCCCCACTGGCCGTCAGCACAGTGAGCCGGGATCGAGAAACATGCGTAGCCATATTCCTGGCGCATGCTGTTAATCAGGAATTCGATCATCTCTACCTCGCGGGCAAAGATGGTGACTGAGGTTGCGGTCGGGACAGATTCGGAAGGGCCGAGATTTATCTCAACGCCCTGGTCCTCGTCGCGGACAGTGATTGTCATTGGTCTGATCTCCTGTTGCAGTACGAGCACACTACTGCAAATGAAAGAAAAAGTAAACACCCCTCAGTCGGTGAGAACTTTCTCGATGGCTTCCCAGTCCCAGCGCGTCGGACCACTAGCACAGGAAACGCTTGCAGCGAGATTTTTCATTCCAGATAAAAACAAAATCCGAGCTTCGCTTCCTGGGTACACGAAGAGCTCGTTGCCCTTCCGAACAGCAATGAACGCGCGACCACCCGCGCGCACGCGCCGCTCAATCCACGCAACCTGATGGGGCGAGAGATTTACTTTCCAGCCAGTTGCTGCCTTGAATTCAATCCAGCCGGACCGGCCGCCGGGAAAGCAATACTCCGTGTCGGGTACGCCTTGCCCGGTTGACCAGGTCTCGACTGAAACCCAGTGAGCGCGCGGCATGTGTCGCGCGAACAGTGGGCGCAGATTTCCGTCGCGGGACATTAGGCTCCCGAAAGCGGTTTGAGGAATTGGAATTTACCCTTTCCCAATCTGCGAATGTGCCGACTATGCGTCAGAAGGTGCAACGCCGACGAGGAGCTCTTGGCATTGTAGCCCTTATCAGCAACCCACTTTTCCGCTTGATCCACGGTGAAGATGCCCTCGGGCGTGAAATGGTCCATGAGGGTCTTTGGTACTGACGTAGTGCGATCTAGGTGTCGCGAGGGCTTCGGCCCAGAAGGACGCTCTTGAGTGATGGTCTCGATTTTGAAGTCGATCGCGACCGCGATGATGGACGCAACGTCGATCGAGGCGTTGTCGTGAAAAGTAGCTGTCAGCTTCTTCATTGTGCAGTTCTCCTGTTACGTAAGAAGAACCACGATACTATGAATGAAAGAAAAAGTAAAATAAAAAGTGGCTCGCGCCGAGTTACCTCGAGGTGATACCTGCTGCACAAGAGAGGTCGCCGCCGTAACGGAAACGCTTCTTATCAAACTGTCAGGACGGTGTAAACTGATTTACTCCGTTCGCGACATGAGCCAGTGTGATCTGCATGAGACCAATCATCGTCATACCGCCGCGATGCTCGGGCTGGCGGCTGTGGAAAATGCTGAACGAGTCCTGCGGAATGACGCGAGAAGAATACTGCGAAGCGTTCGACCGCCGCAACATCGAAGACGAAGATTTTCAGATTCCTGACGGCGCGGTCGTCGTAGTACTAGGCGACGAAATTCGCCGGCACTTCAGGCTGGAGAGATCGCTAATCCATCCGCGGGTTCGCGACGGTGTCTGCTATCGCCAGGTGCCGCTCCCGTCCGGGAGTAACCCCTTCTACAACGACCCCCTGGCGCGACGCCTGGTGGCAATGATGCTGGAGGACCTATGCCAACGGAGCTGACATCCCCCCTCAATGGAAGGGAAGCAATCGCTGCTCGCCCGAGGACGCACGGAGACTTCACTGAGGGCGCACAGTTCACGCAATCGGTCATGCACATAGCTGCCGCTATGCCTGGATATGCCCAAGCCAGTTCTGTGCAGCGCGAAGGTTTTCACATGATCGTGCACAAGCTTCAGCGGATTGCAGCCGGCGATCCTAATTTCCGCGACCACTGGGTCGACATTGCAGGCTACGCTCAGCTCGTCGCAGATCGGTGCCCTGACTGATGTGTGGTTTCGTCATCAGCAGCTCAGTCGGCAAAGTCCTGGACCAGATCAGTCATCGCGGCATCCGCAAGACGATCAAGGGAAAGGTCGGGCACGTGCGGCTCCCCATCGTGGGTCTCGGTGAGGAAAACGACCAGCCCGTGGCCAAGGATAAGTGGATCTTT
>Ga0193740_1000463_pt1 | contig 10934 bp, 7 predicted proteins | sample L2s1metaG_FD_145072 | JGI IMG/M metagenome (GOLD analysis project Ga0193740, IMG submission 145072) | Soil microbial communities from a riparian zone of the East river system, Colorado, United States - L2s1 | ecosystem: Environmental > Terrestrial > Soil > Riparian zone | place: USA: East River... | reverse complement strand
CTTCACCAATGCCACTAATTGATCATCCCCAGGCATTGTAGCCGAATCTGCATCCATAAAATCTGTCAGCAGACCAAAATGCAGGTTGTCTTCTTTGTTAGCCAGGTAACGTATCTCTAGTCCTTCAATCAGCTCTTCTATATAAGCCTCACTTGTAAGCATAGTGGGTACAACAACCAGGCTACGACACTCGGTTGGAATACTGTTCGAGTAGTCCATCCGTGGTAAAAGTTGTGGTTGCACCAACACGGTGGAAAGCCAGTTAACAAATGAAATAGCAAATTGAAGACTGCCCAAAAAAGAAAGTAATCCAACAACGGTTAAGAGTTGCCAGCTATGACTGGCGTAATTATAAGCTATATAAAATAACCCCGCAGCAAATACAAAGGCCAGGAAAAAAATAGAGAATGTATAGATGAAAACTGGCATTTTCGCAGAGGTCCGGTTGATCTTAAGACGCAACGTGTAACGCATGCCACAGGCATGCTCAGTTTCTTCCAATCCTTTATCAATTAGATAATATCCAACATGTTCTTTTCTTTTGGCGCTGTGACCATCTCTTTTATTTTGCTGCGTTAAATCAATTGCTTTTTGTGCTACTTCAGTTTCAGAAAGATCACATGATTTTGAAATTCTTTCTACCACGTGCCGGTAACTATCCCTTGTAGCAAAATCCATTAATGGATATGTTCCGGTTTTGTCCTGACGTAACACTTGCTCCACGCTGCTGAGTGTTTCAACAAATTCACGCCAGTCAGTAGCTCCAATAAAGCGTAGTGTACCAATACTGTTGCGCACCGATACCTGATCGATCGCCTGCCGCTGATTTTCCTGCAACACAAGATCATTGCTGCTGGTTCCTAAAGCAGCCAATTGTTGTTCGATCCAGTTAAGCGGTAAGGCAAGTGAAGGCCCGACCCCCTGTATCTTGCGAGTAAAGCTGGCAACAAAATGACTGTCCAATACCGGTTTTGAGCGAGCCATATCTGCAATCACAAGGATAAGGTCTCCGGGTTTATCTTTTATAGTCGCGATCATTTTATCCGCCCAATGATCAGCAAGATTATGATCGATCACATCAAGTGCGATCTTACCGGCGATCCTTCTGAGATTTTCAATAACAGCAAGCCGAAGCATAATAGGTATCGCCCATAATTCTCCAAGTGTAAGGATGGTTTCGTTCTGATAGCTGGCAATGAAACTGGTTAAACTGTTGACATCAACCCGTCCATCACTATGTGCAATAATTTCCAAAACAATATCATAGACCCTGGGCATACCTGCGGACATACCTTCAGCGAGATAAGGCAGCGCTTCACTGTATCCTTTCGGTAAGTGTTTCCTGGCAATGACTACCTGTTCTTCTACCAGGTAAAAATTATCCAACAGCCATTCTGATGCAGGTGTAATTGTTTTATCAGCCCTTAAACTTTCAACAAGAAGATTGCGTACTTCTAATAATGTTCTTTCATTGTCCTCCAGTCTTTTCAAAAGCTTGTCAAAAGAATAACCCTTTTGCAGTTTATGAGATTTCGCCAACACTTTACCATGACGATCCAACTGATCGGAGCTGAAGAGTTCCGAACGAAAAGGCTCTTCTGTAAGCTTACGCAAAGAATTGTCGCTAAGAAAATTGAGACGCAAATGTGATAATATATCCGAGACAGTACTGGTAGTAACTTTCATGTTTAATCTTTATTCATGTTGTCCAAGAGAAAGTTACAGTAATGCATCAACAAAGAATATAAAAAAATTTTAGATTTTCTTGCGAAGTTCGTGCCAACATCGACGATTGGATCGGCCAACTTGAAAATATGATGAGGGCAAACCGCGGCCTGGAAAGAAATCTGATTGATCACTCTTCCAGAACTTCTGACTGTTACAATACCTCCGTTGATGGTAACTGCTTCGCAACATTTTAGGTATATTGTATATCTTAAAGTTTTGTACAATGTCAGATCAAAATAAGTTGGCGATTCTATCAGCAATCAGTAGCGACCTAACACCTGGTAAACCTGCCCGGTTTAGTTTTAATTCACTTACAAAAACGTTGAATTTATCCAAAGAAGATCTGGATACACTCCTGGTTGAGCTTAACAAAAACCGCTTTATTAGCCAATATGTGAAAAAAGGCGTCGATGGTTTTACTATAGTATTAAATCAGAAAGGACTCGATGCGGTACAGGATGGATCTTTCATTTAAGATCTTGATCTCGTTGGTAGTTATCCACGATCCACGCCTCATACTAAAGACATCGTGAAAGTGTGAATGATGTAACTTATTTACAGAGTTGTATAACAATGGGCGATAAAAAGAAAATGACCTTTGTAAAGGCCAGTGATCACTTATTAAACTCCCGCTTTCACGCCTGGCTACGCAGACAACCTTCTATTTAATATAAATACAGAAAATGAATACAAAAATACAAAGTACACTTACTAAAAATAGTTTTTTATGTCTTATTGGAATAATAACAATATTCTTATTTGTGTCATGTACGAGAAAGATCGCCTTTCAAGCTTCATCCATTGTTCCGGGAGCAGAAGGAACGGTAAAAGTGAAAAAAGACAACAACAGCAACTACACTATCCACGTTGAGCTATCAAACCTGGCCGGACCAAGCAAATTGGAACCACCAATGAAAACCTATGTGATCTGGATGGAGACAGAACAGGAGCCGGTCAAAAATATCGGTCAAATAAACAGTTCATCAAGTTTTCTTTCAAAAAGACTAAAGGCCCTCTTTTAAACGGTATCTTCAATAAAACCAACCAGGATATTCATTACTGCCGAGAATGACGGAACTATTCAATATCCGGGTACGCAAATTTTAACAACAATCGGTTTTTAAAAAAGGGCAAGTGTTCACTCCAATTCCTGCGGGTCTTCTGAATAATCTGCAATAAAATAAAAATGTCCACCATGCCGATAGCTGTTGGGATGCAGTGTCTTCAAGCCTTACAAATAATCAATAGTAGATTTTAATTTTGTTTTTTTTCTTTTGTTGCCTGTTCCTTTATTTCCTCAAGCCATCTATCAAGGGTTTTTTTACTGTAATAATTTCCATTTGAAAAAACTGCCTGAATGTTATCAAGATTGCTGATATCTTCTAAAGGATTACTTTTAAGAAAGATCATATCGGCCAATTTTCCTATTGCAACAGTTCCCATATCGTTCAACCACCCCAATGCAAGCGCATTGTTATAAGTCACTATCTTAATTACCGAAGCTGCAGGAATCCCTGCACCAGCGAGATATCCTAGTTCATCCCGCAGATCCGAGCCATATAATGATCCATCAGTACCCGCAAGTAACAATCCGCCGGCATCAAAAAACTTTTTCACAAATAATTGCTTTCTCTTGAATGCCAGCCGTGCTGTATCTAACTGTCCGCCTTTAGGAAAAGGATACCCCTGGATCGATGAAGAATCAGGATAAAAATAATATTGCAAAGCTTTTTTTCGAATAAGATCAGCATAGCTCATTGGGTGACTTTCAACTGAGAATGTAGGTTCCAACCAAACTTTTTTGCTGATCATATTAGTGATCATATTTTGTTCTGCCGCATGATCTGCATACAACCATAAAGCATCAAAATAAAGCCACCAGTCTTCCCAACGTTTTGATTCATTTGAAAAAAACGGCTCGGGTCCGGGCGGTAATTTTTTATTATCGACTGGCGCATACCCGCCAGTATGCATCACTCCGCTAATACCATGATCAATAGCTTCCATAGTAAAATCACCCTGGATATTTGAAGGTTCATTGCGCCATGAATTGGCCGTATGCCCATATACTTTAAGGTTGTGGCGTTTTGCCGCGTCAATAATTTCTATCGTTTCTTTTAAGTTTGTGAATTTTATTTTTATTCCATCGACGCCGATTTTGCTAAATGTATCTACAAGCTCGCGGTAAGTGGAGGCGTGGAATTTTTTAAGATTCGAAGTGGCAGTGATTCCTGATACGTACATGCGAGGCCCCGGAAAATATTTTTTATTCAGGCTATCACGTAACGAGACCATTTCCTGGGTGTAGACACTTGCACCTGCTTCCCTGATGCCAGTAATTCCATTCGCTAACATTAATTTGAATACCAACTTCAGCTCTTCCCATTTATTGGATTTCATGTAGTAAAACAAATGCAGGTGTGAGTCGATCAATCCAGGCATCAGGTAATTTCCATTTGCCTGGATAACACGGCAATTGACGAGCTTTGGTTTTGATGTCATCGGTATGATATCTGCAATACGGTTATCTCCGATAATGACAACCTGGTTCTTTATTATTTGACCTTTTTCTACATCTACAACATTGACGTTAATCAATGCTATCCGCTTTGACGATTGGGCTATTAATTGAATTGCAACAAAAACAAAAGCGGTAAAAAGTTTTGATCTTTTTAGCATAGAACCGTGATTGATAAAGTTACAATTCAGTTGTCTTTCTCAGTTCCTTCCTCAGTCGCTGGAAGTGTTCCATTTTTTCAAATGGAAAGGGCTAAAACAAAGTATCTCATAACAAGGTTTATTTTTAATTCAAACCGGTTGATTCACTAAATGCCGGGTTTCAGTTCATTCAACCACTGCTGTGCAAAATTCCTCGCGCCGGTAACTGCTTCCTTGCCGCATCTGAAACATAATTTCCACGCAGATGATTTTGCCTCGTAGGCCGGGTTTACAAATACAAGTTTATTACCTTTCTGAATTGTTTGCGCAGTGAAATCAACCGAGGCAGACAGGTCAAGAAACTGTTTCAGCTGTTTTACGATGATCCCTTTGTAATCCTTTAATTCGTTTATCTTTTGTTGTTTTTGCGCTTCGTTGGCATTGCTCCGATTCATCTGCATAGCCAGTTGCTTATCTACCATATATTCGGCGAATTTGACTTTAAAAATTTCTACATCTTTTCCATATAGTTCTTTCAATGCCTTGATTTCCGCAACATCTTTTTGCAATTCTTCTTTCGACTTTCCCACTTTTACATCCGGTGATTCCTCCAGGAGTTTCAGCATGCCTTGCGAAGCCTCCAACTGCGGGTCAAGAGTCTCAGCATAGATCTTAATCGTTTCAGGGGTCGACATGCCTTTGATCATCTGATCTGTCTTTTTCTTTTTTTCTTCTGCCCATTTCGCATCATCCATCGGTGCGGCGCCGCGGCGACCAGCTGCTGCCTTTTCAACATATGCCATATATTCTGCCTGAAAGGAGCCGGATTGCACATAGTCTTTTACTACTTTGCCCAGGTTCATCATCGTTACTTCACGAACACCCGGCTGAAGTTTTTTACACGCATCACGAACCTGCATAGTATAACGGGGTAAATCAAAGTCTTTTTTTGCGATTTGTTCAAGAGTGATCTGTTTGACTTCCTGAAGAGTGGTTCCAACCTCGCTCAACACATCATTTACTAATTTGAAAGCGACGAGGAAAAAGACACTTGTAAGCAGTAATATCAGTTTCTTTTTCATAGTGTGTATTGTTAAGGTGAGAGAATAGCGTTCATTTAAAATTACTAATTATAGTAAAATATCGGATTGCTGCATTTAAATAATTTAGAGAGAGGTTGCCGGGTTGTTTATGGTTACAACTTTAACTTGTGCAGATATTAATTGTTGATAACAGTAACTGTGATATATCTCGTTGCCGGTAATGTTCTATAATAAAAAAATCTTGAGTCGTTCCAGAAGTATCGGGACAGATATGCTTAGTCCTGTTAGCTATCGGGAGTAACTCCGCGTCTGCTCCAAGAAAAATAAGAGCCGTTGCAATGCTAGTGATGAAAAAAATCCTGCTTTCCAGTCTAGGTTATTTTATTTAATTATTTCGCCATACCCTGGTTTCCATTCCCATTTCCATCGGCGGTGACTCCAAAGCCACATATCGGGATATTGCCTGATCCCTTCTTCCAGGTACGCCACAAATTTTCCAGTAAGTTCCTGTTCTGTCATTGAAGCCGGGTCATTTGTTGCCAGTTTAAAAACTGCTTTATAAGATCCACGGCGTGGTTTATGAATAAATCCAAACACAACTGCTGTATCATTTAATATAGCACCCTTCGCCGGACCTTTTAAAAACGGAGTTGGTTTATTAAAAAAATTAAACCACCATGCATTACCCGGGTGACCCGGGCTTTGATCGGCTATTAAACCAAGCAGGTAATGTGTATTTTGATAAGGCAAAAATTCTTCACGCATAGATGTGGCCTTTAAAAAAATAGCGCCATTACGGGTTCGTAACTTATAAAATAATCTTTCGAAAATTTTATTAGTTATCGGCATATAGACAGCTAAAAATTTGAATGTCGTGTAATTTGTCAGTATCGAGTTTCCCCATTCCCAATTAAAATTATGACCAATGTGTACCTGTAAACTTTTACCTGTTTGCTCGAGAGATCTTATCAATTCCCAGTTAGCTGTAAACCGCTTTGCTATAAATTTATCTGATACGGAGATCATCTTGATCGTCTCTAAAAACATATCAGTAAGATTTTTATAAAATTTCTTTGCAATAACTATTCTTTCCTTTTCAGTTTTTTCGGGAAAAACCTGTAAGAGGTTATGCATTACAACTTTTTTTCTGTACCCAAAAACATGATAAAAAAAGAAATAAGTAATGTCTGAAAAAAGGTAGAGAACTCTCAAAGGCAATAAGGAAAAAGCATAAAGTAAGCAGTAAACGATATAGTACATGGTGCGCAAAGATAAGAACGATGAAGTGTGATTAATTTATTCTCTTTTTTCTTCAAGCAATAAAGAATATTAAATAATGAGATCATTTTTTTTATACTTCCGCAAAAAATAGTGTATCAAAATGGTAACCAATAAAAAGTTTACAGCGTCATATAGCTTATCTTTCATTGTTTAACTCTATATACTACATGAAAAAAATATTGATCCTGGTTGCTGCATTGTGTATGGTCCATTTGAATTTTGCGCAAGAAACCGATAAGCTCGACGCATTGATAAATGCTTATGCAAAAATGTATAAGTTCAACGGAGCTGCGCTGGTTGCTAAGAATGGTGTGATACTGCTAAATAAAGGATATGGTTACCGCAATGCCGCCGACAAAATAGCAAACACTGAACGAACAGTTTTCCAGTTAGGATCTGTCACAAAACAATTTACTTCAGCCATCATCCTGAAACTGCAGCAGGAAAAAAGGCTCAGTATTTCTGATAAACTCAGTAAATATTTTCCCGGCTATCCAAAAGGAGACAGTATTACTATTGAGCATTTACTTACTCACACTTCCGGGATCTTTAATTATACCAACGATGGAAATTTTATGGCGAACGAGGTGGCCAAATCAACAGATAGGGAAAAAATAATGGCACTCTTCAAAGATAAACCGCTTGATTTTTCACCCGGTACCGGCTGGAATTATTCCAATAGCGGTTATTCATTGCTAGGATATATTATTGAAGACGTAACAAAAACTCCGTACGAACAAGTTGTACGCAAGTATATATTTACGCCATTGCAGATGACACATAGTGGGTTTGATTTTACCCATTTAAAAAATAATGAAAAGGCAACCGGCTATTTTAAGCTGAATGATAAAGAAATGATCCCTTCTCCAATAGTGGACTCTACCGTTGCTTATTCCGCGGGTGCCATTTATTCTACTACCGGTGATCTGTATCTATGGCATAAGGCATTGCGGCAAAATAAAATATTATCTAAAGAACAGCAGGAGAAAGCATATACACCTGTAAAAAATAGATATGGTTATGGATGGAGTATAGATAGCGTGGAAGGAAAGAGAAGGGTATCGCATGGTGGTGGCATACATGGATTTGTTACAAATATTTCTAGAGTACCGGGGGATGATATATGTATTGTATTGCTTAGTAATACATCTGATCCTGCCATAAGTGCAATTACCAAAAGCATTTATGCTATTCTTTATGGCAAAGAATATGAATTGCCAAAAGAAAGAATAGCCATAAAGCTTACAGAAGAAAAACTGAAAGAGTATGAAGGGGAGTATGAAATAAGAAAGGATCTGCATGTGATCATTAGTGTAAAGGATGGTGAAATTGTAGCAGCACCAACCGGCCAAAGAACGGATCTGCTGTACGTAGAAAAAGAAGATTTTTTATTTTCAAAATCAGCGGATATACAATTAGCATTTACACGAAACGATAAGAAAGAAATAGATGGATTTATCCTGCACCAGAATGGAGCAAAAATTCCGTGTAAGAAAATAAAATAAGAGAGGCGAATTCAGTTCCTTCGGTGTCTGCATGGCGTCAGCACCTCACAGAGTTAATTTACGATTGCTTTACAGGAATATTCGGGGGTTTGCACTTTTGTATTCATGGAAATATACAGTGCAACTGTTAATAATATTAAATCCGTTTCTTATTAGAACAATTTTTTGCGTTTTTTGGGGTGAATAAAATCTTACTATGAAAACCACCAAATTTTTAAAAGCCATTAGTTTACTGTTGATCTTAATTATTGCGATGAGTTGCCGAAGTAACAGATCTACTTCAGGCGGACAATATCCGCGAAATACTTCGCCTCAATCTGAAACATCAACGAACACATATCCCGTTGTCCAGTCTAGTGGCGGCAATCTTCCACCAGGCCAGGCGAAAAAGATCTACGGAGGTCAATCTGCAAAAGCCTATGCGCCGGGACAAAGAAAAAAATATGCTTTGGTGATTGTTTATACACCTGGTATAGTGATCAGTCGCCATAGTGATGGTCGTTACTACTACACAAATACCGAAGGATATATCTATTGGAAAGGAAATGATGGAAGGTATTACCTCGATGAGATCCATTTGAAAGAGATAGAATATGAAGATGGCGACTTTGATGACTGGAAATTCAAAGGGCAAAAGAATAACAATGCCCGGGAACCGAGAGGAAAGGAGAAGGAAGAAACAGTAAAAGAAGACAAGAAAACAAAAGACACTGAGAATTTAGCAAAAGTAAAGGAGCAAAAAGGAATGGGCCAGAACCAAAAAACGAAATACAACGATCAAAAAGGAAAGGATCAATTCAACCAGAAAGAGAAATACAATGATCAAAAAGGAAAGGATCAAACCAACCAAAAAGCGAAAGACGAGAATCAAAAGGAAAAGGATCAAATCGGTCAGAAAGCGAAAGACAGTGATCAAAAAGTAAAGGATCAATCCGGCCAAAAAGCGAAAGACGAGAATCAAAAGGAAAAGGATCAAATCGGTCAGAAAGCGAAAGACGAGAATCAAAAGGAAAAGGATCAAATCGGGCAGAAAGTGAAAGACAGTGATCAAAAAGGAAAGGATCAATCCGACCAAAAAGCCAAAGACGACAGTCCTCCAAAAGGAAAAGCTAAATCAAAGGATAAAGAATAATTAATCGATTGGCTTAGGGCAAACTAAGTCCAACAATTGTTATGAATTTATTATTGACTTGAAGTAGATATTCCTAAATAAAATTAAAGCGATCTTGATTTTTGCCTGAACTCATTCAGATAGGCGTTGATCTCGTCTCTAAGTTTTTTATTAAGGAGGTTTATATTTTTTACGGAACTTTTTTTATTCAGTAGATCCTGGGCTAAATTTTCGAGCTGGGTTTTTAGCGTACTCAGATACTTACTTTGTTGTTGCTGAAAAACATTATCATCTTTTTTCCGGTCCAGTTGTTTGGTAGATTCTGCAAATTTTTCATATAGCGAAAAGAATATTTTTTTAGCCTTGTTATCAAAGTCCACAATTTCTTGTGCAAATTCATTCATTTCGGATACGATTGAATAAATAAGTTACGATTAATAAAGCATATTCTGAGACTCATTGTCGGTAGTCTGCCGTTGGCAGAGAACCCGATGATGTAGAAAAATACTGGCTTAGTTTAATTATTACCGGAAACGACGATCGTACACATGCTGTTGAGGCGTTGCGTCAAAAGTTTGACGATTGGAAAGCAAAAAGAGAAAATTGATTTCAATACTCAAAGAATAAATTGCCTGCAGGTAAATTGAGGACTGTTCATAAAAGCATTTTAGCATGAAGAAGGTTGAACAGTTTTCAAAGGACTTATATGAAGATAAGTATTTTCCAAAGCCACTTAGGATATATTCTTCATCTCATCAATGCTACCTTTACATTATTTAGAAACAATTGATGGATCATGCTTGATATTGTAATTGATGCCCGTGAGGCCGCGATAAGTAAATCAATAAAAGTTAAACGCATTCTTCCATTTCGCTTGCGTCGGATGGTTGGGCCCTTTATTTTTATGGATCATGCCGGGCCTATTACAGATATTCCTTCCCAAACTTCCAGATTGGATGTATTACCACATCCACATATCGGGCTTTCAACTGTAAGCTATCTTTTTGGTGGACAAGTTACACATCGTGACAGTTTGGGTGTAGAACAGATCATCCGTCCCGGTGAAGTGAATTGGATGACGGCCGGCCGCGGCATAGCACATTCAGAAAGATTTGAAGATCCAACTGCACTTGCGGGAGGTAATTTGGAAATGATCCAAACCTGGGTTGCACTTCCTGAAAAAGATGAAGAGTCAGCGCCATCATTTAATAATTATACGCCGGACCAACTTCCCATATTTACTGACACCAATGTATGGATGCGACTGATCGCCGGTAATGCATATGGATTGAGCAATGATGTGAAAACAAACTCCACTTTATTTTATTTGCATGTGGTACTTCAGCAAGGAGCAAGATTCGGACTTCCAAAGGAACATGATGAACGTGGCTTTTACATTGCCAAAGGAACTGTTGAAGTTGCTGGCAACACTTATCACGAAGGGCAAATGCTGGTGTTCAACAAAGGTGTTGATCCGCTTATTGTGGCAAAAGAAAATACAACGTTGATGTTGTTAGGCGGCGAACCACTTGGTGAACGATTTATCTGGTGGAATTTTGTTTCATCCCGTAAGGAACGTATCGAACAAGCTAAGGAAGATTGGAAACA
>Ga0193740_1000462_pt1 | contig 10945 bp, 9 predicted proteins | sample L2s1metaG_FD_145072 | JGI IMG/M metagenome (GOLD analysis project Ga0193740, IMG submission 145072) | Soil microbial communities from a riparian zone of the East river system, Colorado, United States - L2s1 | ecosystem: Environmental > Terrestrial > Soil > Riparian zone | place: USA: East River... | reverse complement strand
ATTAATAAATAATACTGCCATCCTAAAGAGAACATATTTAAAATTGTGACGCCGAGCATTATCCAGAAAATAGAAATGGCCTGTTTGGCCCTTGCAGTGTTGTCCCTAAGTAGAATCATTAAAAAACTTTGGATGGGGAGAATAAAAAAATGGCAGGCTCCTCACATCGCACCGCTACAACCACTTATCCTTGCTGCCTTCCGGCCCTGGGGAGGTTCAACAGGAGCTGGTCGTGTAAGACCTGCCGCCGCAAAGATAAGGGGATGAAGGCAGTCGTGTTGTTTGAATTTGTAATATTGAAAATTTAATTGCCGCGTTTTGATTTGCCATTTTTTTGCGACTTATTCTTCAGAACTTCATCTGTTGTAGGTAACAATTCATCATCCGGTTTTTTCTTTATCCAGATGGTAATTTCTTTCGACAATTTTGGATCAAACTTCAAAACTGCTTTGATAGTAAGCTTTTCAACTGTTGGGTTATCAGGAAGAACTAATTCAGTGCCTTCAAATGTTCCATAACTTGTAGTGAACGTGATATCTTTGGCGGTAAGAGGTTTCCACTTACCATCTGAAGTTTTGCCATCAACATTTATATAATTATGTGTTCCTTTTTTCAGGCTATCAGTATAGAGATGAAAAGAGATACTGTCAATTTTCTGGGCATTGCTCAAAAAAGCGGATAAGATCAGAAATGTAGAAAGAAATATTTGCTTCATTATCTTATTAAGTCGCAAAATTGATGCAAAGAGTTGGAAGCCGGTGTTAAAATTTTAGTTAGCATTTATTTTTCTCCATTCACCCGGGGACAACTGTTTTATTTTCTTAAATATCCGGTTAAAATTGGATAGATTCATAAAACCGCAATCGTAACAGATATCTGCAATGGTTCTATCTTCTGTCAGTAACCGGCAGGCATGATTAACCCTTATCTCATTCAAAAAATTGATATAGGTTTTTCTTGTTCTTGTTTTAAAATATTTGCAAAATGCTTCGGGTGTAAGATTGGCCAGGCTGGATACTTCTTTTAATGTAATCGGTCGCTGAAATTCTTTAAATGTAAACTCGATCACTTTATTTAACCTGTTGCCGTCATAAGATTTAATGTTTCGCTGAATAACAGGCTTGGCTAGAGACAGCATTTCTTTGCGACTCCCAAGTGCTTTTAATATTTCAAGGAAAATGATCAGCCTGTCAATTCCTTTTGCATTTGTAATTGACAATAATTTTTCTGCCAATAGCTTTTTTTTCCTGCCTGTTATTCGAAAGCCACCTGAACTGTTTTTTAAGAATAGCTGTAGCGGTTTCATTTCTTCCAGCATCCAAAAAGTTCCTCCAAAAGTGGTTTCGTCAAAAAAAATTGTGATGGCAATCGCTTTGGATCTTTTACTGAAAAACTTTTCATCATTTCTAAAAACATGAGCTTGGTTTCCGCCGATCACAAACACATCACCTGTGTGAAATGGGCCAACATAATCACCCGCTATCAACGTGCCATTACTTTCTTTAATAAGTGTTAGTTGAATTTCCGGATGCTGATGAAGATGATTGTAAAGATGTGGTACAACATCAACCTGTACACGAAATGCTTCTTCTGTGCCTTTGGGTATCTGGAACGGAACGACCTTCATTGTACTAAATTAGTTTAAAAGAGGCAATGATGTCTATAAACTGGTTAAAATAGTATCAGTTTGGGTTAAAAGATGAGCGGTGTTTTTTGTATGTCATCAGTAGATTTGTGCAAAACCAAATAATATGTCATTTGAATGGAAAGGAGTTTTTCCTGCGCTACTCACACCTTTTACTGAAAAAGAAAAGCTTGATCTTGATATGTTTGAAAAAAACCTTGCTGCTCAGGTGGCGGCAGGCATTCATGGGATCATTATCGGTGGATCGCTGGGAGAAGCCAGTACGATAACAGAAAAAGAAAAAGAAGAACTGACTGAATTTTCAGTTGAATATCTTAATGAAGATATTCCGGTGATCATGAATATCGCTGAATCCACAACTTCCGATGCGGTTAAGCAAGCAGCAAATGCAAAAAAATGGGGAGCCGATGGTATAATGTTGTTACCACCGATGCGCTATAAAACAGATGACAGGGAAACGATCACCTATTTTAAAGCTGTAGCTAAGTCAACTGATCTTCCGATCATGATCTATAATAATCCTCCCGATTATAAAATTGATACAAGACCGGATATGTTTGATGAATTGGTCGAATGTGAAAACATTACCGCATTAAAAGAAAGTTCCCGTGATGTTACAAATTTGACAAGGATGAAGAACAGGTTTGGCGACAGATTTAAAGTACTTTGCGGTGTAGACACATTGGCAATGGAAGAACTTTGTTTGGGGGCAGATGGATGGGTAGCCGGATTAGTAGATGCTTTCCCAAAAGAAACAACAACGATCTATAATTTGGTCAAGGCCGGTAAGATAGCAGAAGCAACAAAGATTTATCGATGGTTCATGCCATTGTTGGAGTTAGATATACATCCTAAATTGGTTCAGTATATAAAACTGGCAGCAAAACAAACAGGGATCGGAAGCGAATACGTAAGAGCTCCGCGACTGATTTTGGTTGGAGAGGAAAGGGAACTCATTTTGAAAATTATCATTGATGCAATAAGTATTAGACCTACATTATAATTTCAATGGTTAAAAGAATCGCAATAACCTTTTTTCTTTTTAGTATAGTCACTTCTGTTTTTGCTCAACAGGAATGGAAGCACGGACGATTACAAGTGACAAAAGATGGTCATTATCTGCAATACAATGATGGTACTCCTTTTTTCTGGTTGGGTGATACGGGCTGGGAATTGTTTCATCGCTTGAAAAAAGAGGAGATCGAAAAATATTTGGAGAACAGGAAGCAAAAAGGATTTAATGTAATTCAATCCGTTATTCTAGCAGAGTTTGATGGATTGAAAAAGCCAAATCAGTATGGCGATGTTCCTTTGATTGGTCTTGATCCCACAAAGCCTAATGAAAAATATTTTGAATTAGTTGACTGGACAGTTAAAGAAGCGATGAAAAAAAATATGTTCATGGGTTTATTACCGACATGGGGGGATAAGGTGATAAAAATGTGGGGGCAGGGGCCAATAATCTTTACCGAAAGCAATGCCTACATCTATGGTAAATGGTTAGGCATTCGATATAAAGATTTTCCAAATATTATTTGGATACTTGGTGGTGATCGTCCACCGGTAAATGATTCGAGCGATAAAAAAAACATATGGCGGTCGATGGCCAAAGGAATTTTAGAAGGAACAAATAAAAAGGCCATCGTTACTTATCATCCTTCTGGTGAGTCTAGCTCTACAAAATTCTGGCCCAATGAATCATGGCTTAATATTCAAATGCTCCAATCTGGTCATGCAAAAAAAGATAATCCTGTTTGGGAATGGATAAAACGTGACAGGGAGGTTGTTCCCGTAAAACCTGTTTTAGATGGTGAACCTAATTATGAAGATCATCCAATAAACTGGGATAAAAAGAATGGTTATTTCAGGGATTATGATGTAAGAAGGCAAACTTATCGTTCCGTATTCTCTGGTGCTTGCGGAGTTACATATGGCAACCAGGCTATGTGGCAATTTTATAGTGAAAGAGAAGAGTTGCATTTCCCGAACGTTCATGGATCGAAACATTGGATCGTCCCGGTGCATTCCAGGTTGGGTATTTAAAAAAATTAATCGAATCAAGATCGGCTATTGATAGAATTCCCGATCAATCAATTATTGTTGGGGGGCAAGGAGAAAAGATGGAATATGCCACTGCATTTCGGGGGAAGAAATATTGTATGATCTATTTCCCAACTAGTAAAAGTCTTACTTTGAATCTTTCTTTTTTACCTGCATCACAAATACGCATATGGTGGTTTCATCCTGGAAAAGGAGAAGCTGGTGCACCAGTCGTGATGCAAAAGATCTCAACAATGAATTTTACTCCTCCATCAACAGGAAACGATAGTGATTGGGTATTGATAATTGATGATGCAGATGCAAAATTTTCTCAACCAGGAAAATAAAATACTATGTTTAAAGACGCGACAATAAATGAGATAAATGAAGTGATGCAACAGTCATGGACTGCATTTCATATTTACAGGAAAATGAGTTTGAAAGAAAGAGCAGATTTCATGCGAACGATAGCAGTAGAATTGGAAGCATGTGGTGATGAATTGATTCAAACGGCTATGAGAGAGACAAATCTTCCCGAGGCAAGAATGAGAAATGAAAGAGGAAGGACAATATTTCAGTTGAACTCTTATGCCGATGCATGTGAAAAAGGAGAGTGGTTGGAAGCAAGAATTGATACAGCTATTCCTGACAAGAATCCACAGAAGCCTGATATAAGAAAAATGTTAGTGCCGCTGGGGCCTGTTGTTGTTTTTGGTTCATCCAATTTTCCTTTTGCTTATTCTACTGCAGGTGGTGATACGGCTTGTGCATTTGCGGCAGGTTGTCCTGTTATTATCAAAGCACATCCTGCACATCCCCAAACATCTGAAACAGTTGCCAATGCAATTTTAAAAGCAGCCGATATATGCAAAATGCCAAAGGGAATTTTTGCTCATGTTCATGGTGTTTCTTTTGAAGTTGGTAAGACATTGGTGATGCACCCGCATACAAAAGCTGTTGGCTTTACTGGATCATTTATTGGCGGTAAACAATTATTTGATTGGGCCAATCAACGCAAAGAGCCGATTCCTGTTTTTTCAGAAATGGGAAGTGTCAATCCTGTTTTTCTTTTACCGGGAAAATTAAAACAATCTGCTGCTGATATTGCAAAAATGTATGCCGGCTCCATTACACTAGGGGTAGGTCAATTTTGTACAAACCCGGGATTGCTAATCGGTATTGATAGTGATGAATTGAAAACTTTTGTTCAGGATCTTGGAACAGCAGTTCAACAGACTGCGTCGGGTTTAATGTTACATCCGGGGATCGCAAAAGCATACAAAGAGAAAAAAGAAAATGCTTTAATACAGAAAGATGTGCAACTAGTTGCTGAATCTGAAACCCAGGTAAAAGAGAATGTAGGAGTGCCAACAATTGCGACGGCATCGGGCCAGGCATTTTTAAATAATCCTGTCCTTCACCAGGAAGTATTCGGTCCCTATTCATTGGTCATTCGTTGCAAAGACTTGAATGAAATGACCGAAGTAGCAAAACATCTCGAAGGGCAATTGACCTCAACATTAATGGCAACTGAGGATGATATAAAAAATAATGATGAATTAGTTGAAGCAGTAAAAAACATTTGTGGTCGGTTTATTTTAAATGGAGTTCCCACGGGTGTTGAAGTTTGTTTGAGTATGCATCATGGGGGACCATTTCCTGCAACAACTGATTCAAGGTTTACTTCAGTGGGAGCAGATGGAATAAAAAGGTTTGCAAGACCAATTGCATTTCAAAATTGGCCAAATGATTTATTGCCGGATGAATTGAAAGATGAAAATCCTTTAAAGATCTGGAGAACTGTAAACAACGAACTAAAAAAATAGACTAAGAGAATAAAAGAGAGAAAGAGAAAAGGATTTTTCAATAATTCTCTTTGTCTCCTTTTCTCTTTTGATCACTTAGCATAAAAATAAAGTATGAGAAGACTTGCCTTACTATTACTGCCACTTTCTTTATTCGCTCAACAAAGTAAACCAACAAGCGGAGCACAAAAACTTGCTGCATTTGAAAAGCAAAAACAAATGATGCAATTATCTGCGTATAAAAATTTACAATGGAGATTGGTCGGCCCTGATATTCGTAGTGGTCGTAGTACCGATGTAGAAGGAATTACCGGTGAGCCAAACATTATTTATGCAGCATTTGCAACTGGTGGTTTATGGAAAACAGAAGATGCTGGTGATACATGGAAACCAATTTTTGATAATGAAGCGACGCAATCGATCGGCGATATTGCTTTAGCTCCATCTGATAAAAATATTTTGTATGTAGGAACTGGCGAGGCAAATATCTTCCGTGCTTCATTACCAGGTATAGGCATGTACAGATCAAATGATGCGGGAAAAACTTTTAAGCATATTGGGTTGGAAAATTCAGGAACGATCGCAAGAATTATTGTTCATCCAAAAGATCCAAGCATCGTTTATGTAGCTGCAAGTGGCAATGAATGGACTTACAATAAAGACCGTGGTGTTTATCAAACAACTGACGGAGGCAAAACATGGAAAAATATTTTATTTGAAAGTGAGAAAAGCGGTTGTATTGATCTGGTGATCGATCCAAGCGATCCAAATACTTTATATGCTTCATTCTGGAGTAGAACAAGAAAAAGGTGGAGTGATCCAATGCCCGAAGATGGGGATTTTGTCTATAAAACAAATGATGGTGGCAAGACATGGAAAAAAATTGTAAACGGATTGCCTGAGACAAAAAATACAGGAAGGATCGGTATTGCAATTTCACAATCCAATTCAAACGTGCTTTATGCTTTTGTAGATGATCATAATAAAAAAAGGGATCCCAGGCCAAATGAAACGGATAGCTATGAAAGAAAAGTGCAGAAGGTGGTTATTGGTGGCGCTATTTACAGAAGCAATGACAAAGGCGAAACTTGGCAAAAACAATCAGAGATACATGATTTCTTTACGCCATTCTCCGGCACTTATGGCTGGGTGTTTAGTCAAATTCGTGTTGATCCTAAAGATGAGAATGAAGTGTACGCATTTGGTGTAGGAAAAGGGATCAGCAGAGATGGTGGAAAAACTTGGAAAGAATGGGTGCCCACTGATACAACAGGCGATTGGACTCATGGCGATAATCATGCAATGTGGATCGATGAAAAAGATACAGATCGTATGATCGTTGGTAACGATGGCGGAGTTACGTTGACTTATAATGGTGGGGTAAAATGGAAAAACTTTTTTGATAAGATACCAACCACACAATTTTATACAGTTGCCTATGATATGAAAACGCCATTTAATGTTTTTGGTTCCGTGCAGGATGAAGGAACAATGAGTGGAAATATCATGAACACATTTGGAAAAGATCCTGATACAACTCTTCGTCCATGGCGAATGGCTCCCGGTGGTGAAGGAACACAAATTCAAATTGATCCAACGAACTCCAATATCGTTTATTCATCTACTTATTATGGTAGATTAATGAAGACAGATATGAGTAAACCGCGTCGTGAAGGTGTAAAGAGAATGGCATCATTTGATGTTGGCCGTATTGATTCACTACGTGGCGAATGGCTGGCAGGTACCATTATAAGCAGGTTTGATAATAAAACGATCTATCATGGCCTGCAGCATTTATATAAAACAACCGATGCGGGTGAAACATGGAAAATGATAAGCCCTGATCTTACTTATAATAGTGAATCGGCTAAGGGAGTCTATCCCTATCTCATATATCACCAGGCGATAACTGCGATTGGCGAAGGAGAAAAGGCGGGCATCATCTACGCAGGCACAGATGATGGCCGAATATGGATGACGATGGATGATGGAGCAAACTGGAAAGAAATAACGAAGGGTTTGCCACACAACAAGCATGTGATAAAAATTACTCCTTCCAAATACAAAACATCGAGAATTTATCTTGCATTGAATGATCGCCGTGAAGATAATAGCACACCCTATTTATTTGTGTCGGAAGATTATGGCAGCAGCTGGAAACCGATCTCCGGCAATCTGCCTGCTTCGCCTGCGAATGTGATAATTGAAGATCCTGATAGGGACAATGTATTGTATTGCGGAACAGATTTCGGTGCATACATCAGTAAAGATTCAGGCAAAACATGGATGGCTATTAATGGAAATATTCCAGCATCTGTTTCGGTGAATGATATGTTCATTCATACAAGAGATAAAAAACTTGTGATCGGAACGTATGGAAGAGGTGTTTATGTGATTGATGATCTTTCATCATTAAGATAAAGTAAAAATGAGGAAGTATATTTTATTGTTCGTTGTTATCGGATTCATGATTGCTTGTAGTGATCATGAGAAAGAAAAAACTACTAAGGATAAAATAACTGAGAAAGAAGTAACAGACTTTATAAAGCATTATGATGACTTATGGGCAAAACGTGACACAATTGGCATGAAAAAAGCGATCGCTGAAAATTATATCTATTTTTCTTCTACAGGCAATACTACGACCCGTGACAGGATAATAAGCTGGTTTACTCCTGCTGATAAATATAAAGTTGATAGTGCTATAAGAAGTGAGATCAGTGTGAACATAAATGATAATACTGCAGTGGTCAGCAGTCGTTGGGTCGGCGGTGGAAGTTTTGATGGTGAAAAATTCAAAGATGATCAGAGATGCAGTCTTACTATCCAGAAAGTAAATGGTGAAGTGAAGTTAATATCAGAACACTGTACACAAATTGTGAATCAACATTAATTCATTTCTATTAGTGAAGAATAAACCAATTACAAAGTCTTTTCCCAATTCCCCCTTTAGGGGGCTAGGGGGCTTTAACTTTCATTGTATAGATGCACATACTTGCGGTAACCCTGTTCGTCTTGTGGCAGAAGGTGGTCCTGAACTGGTAGGGAAGAACATGAGTGAAAAACGACAACATTTTTTAAAGGAATATGATTGGATAAGAAAAGGATTGATGTTTGAGCCTCGTGGACACGACATGATGAGTGGAAGTATTTTGTACCCGCCACATGATCCGCAAAATGATTTTGCTGTTTTGTTTATTGAAACGAGCGGCTGTCTTCCAATGTGCGGACATGGAACTATCGGAACAATTACAATTGCCATTGAAGAAGGATTGGTCACTCCAAAAAAACCGGGTATAATAAAGATGGAAGCACCGGCTGGACTTGTTAATATTACTTACAAACAGGAAGGAAAGAAAGTGAGCTCAGTAAAACTTACTAATGTGCCGGCTTTTCTGGATAAAGAGGGGATCACAGCAGAATGTCCTGAACTTGGCGAATTAGTAATTGACGTTTCATACGGTGGAAATTTTTATGCGATCGTTGATGTTCAGAAAAGTTTTAAAGGATTAGAACATTATCCTGCAGATAAATTAATTGCATGGGCAAGAGAGTTACGAAAAAATATAAATAACAAATATGGATTTGTTCATCCTGAGGACCCAACGATCAATGGTTGTTCACATATCCTTTGGGCTGGCGCTGTGATCGACAAAACATCGACTGCTCGCAATGCGGTATTTTATGGAGATAAGGCAATTGATCGAAGTCCTTGCGGTACAGGGACGAGTGCAAGAATGGCGCAATGGTATACAAAAGGAAAATTGAAAAAAGATGATGTATTTATTCACGAAAGTATAATTGGCAGTAAATTCAACGGCACAATTGAAGAGGAGCTGACAATGAATGGAAAACCTGCGATAAGACCCGGAATTGAAGGTTGGGCCAAGATCTATGGATATAATACAATTTCGATAGATAAAGATGATGATCCATATGCGTATGGGTTCCAGGTAGTGTGAGCCCCATCCCGACCTTCCCCAAAGGGGAAGGCCACCAAGGCACATGACCAACTTATTTGAAATTGTTTATTTCTTTGTATGAAACAATATTTGATCATAGCACAGGATGGAAAGGATGATGGGGCATTGGATAGAAGAAAGGAAGTAAGACCACTTCATCTTGCAGGTGCAAGGAAACTTAAAGGAAATGGCAACTTCGTTATTGGTGGAGCAATGCTCGATGATGAGAATAATATGCATGGTTCGATTATGATCGTTCAGTTTGAAACTCAGGATGATTTTCAGAAATGGTATGATAATGAGCCCTACATTACACAAGGGGTTTGGAAGATGATCGAAGTAAAACCGTTTAGAGTGGCAGATGTATAATCCCCAAATCCGCCTCGGGCGGAGGCTGCTGGTTCACACGGCCAACTTATTTGTCCGTAGGGACTCCTTTTGAGAAATGTTTTTATAGTCCCGTAGGGACTAAATATTGGTAGCCCGGATTTTAATCCGGGGATAAATAAAAGGAATGTGTAAGAACCCCGTAGGGGTTCAATATTAAAGTTGAATAGAGTCTTATTGTACAAGAGTGCGACGCAACAAAAGTTTAATAGAAATTCAAAAGCTGGCTACATGAAAAAAATAAAGTTTATTTTGATCGCAGGTCTGTTTTCTGTAAATGGGTTCTCGCAAAAATCGTTACAAAAAATTGAGCCAGTAAATTTTTCGGATGTAAATATCACCGACGAATTCTGGAAGCCAAAGATCGATAAAGTCGCAACGAAAACTTTATCGGCATGCATCTATCAAACAGAAGTAGCAACGCCGCGTATTAAAAATTTTGAAAGAGTTGCAAGAAAACAAGGCGAGAAACATGAAGGGATCTTTTATGATGACAGTGATGTGTTCAAAGCATTGGAAGCAATGGCTTATTCATTAAAAACTCATCCGAGTGCGGAGATGGAAAAGAAATGCGATGAATGGATCGATAAGATTGCAGCGGCGCAACAACCGGATGGTTATTTGAATACATGGTATACGTTGAAAGGATTACAGGATCGATACACGGATATGAGCATGCATGAAGATTATAATGCGGGGCACATGATAGAAGCTGGTGTGGCATATTTTAATGCAACAGGTAAAAGAAAATTATTGGATGTATGTATCAAATGGGCTGATCATTTTGATGCATTGTTTGGTCCGGGCAAGAGTCATTGGGTGACTGGTCACCAGGAATTGGAACTAGCATTAGTAAAATTGTATAAAGTGACTAAGAATGAAAAATATTTGAAGTTGGCTGATTGGTTATTGAGTGAACGTGGTAAAAAATTAGCAAAGGGTTATACGTGGACAGATTGGAAAGACACTGCTTATGCACAGGATGTTTTACCTGTAAAACAACAAACACAAATTACTGGTCATGCGGTTCGTGCTATGTACATGTACACTGGTGCTGCTGATGTAGCTGCGCAAACTGGCGATGCGGATTATATAAAAGCAATGCG
>Ga0193740_1000461_pt1 | contig 10971 bp, 6 predicted proteins | sample L2s1metaG_FD_145072 | JGI IMG/M metagenome (GOLD analysis project Ga0193740, IMG submission 145072) | Soil microbial communities from a riparian zone of the East river system, Colorado, United States - L2s1 | ecosystem: Environmental > Terrestrial > Soil > Riparian zone | place: USA: East River... | reverse complement strand
TTTTAATGTTGGAGAAATTATGGATGGCAAATTGCGCATTCGGGGCAAGGGTATAATTATGTGTTCCCTCTTGTATTGCGGGAGATATTTTTTGAAGTTGCCCCTCTCCATTCATGGATACGCGGTATAAGTACTGTTGTGTTGCATTTTCGGGTGAAGCAGTAAAATAAACAAATCCATTCTTTTCATCAATGGCTTTCATATCAATCATATCGTAGTCACCCTTTGTTAACAATAACTCCTTACCATTGCGGTCAACCCGGTAAATATGTCGCCAGCCATCCTTTTCGGACACCCATAAAAATTCCTTGCCTCCATTGATCCATTCCCAACCTGAGAACTCATTACTCCATCTTGCCTTTACATCTATCCAGGCCTTGTCCTTTTCACTATAAATTTCTTTGACGCCACCAGTTGCAGCATTACACAAAAAAACCCTTGCCTCATTTTGTTTCCTGTTTAATTGTTCCAATACCAGTTCTGAAGAATTAGCCGCCCATTCCATCCTGGGAATGTAATGCTGACGGGAATCACCGGGTACCTGCATCCACCGGGTCGTTTTCGTTTGTATATTCACGATACCTACTTTGCACGAGGAAGGATCTTCTCCCACCTTTGGATATTCCACCGGAACAACAAAAGAATACAACGAATCCGTGTTGTTGATCATTAAAAAATTTTTGATTTTTCTTGCATCAATTTGCCAGTAAGCAATACTCCTGCTGTCGGGACTCCAGCGAAACCCATCACGGCAATCAAATTCTTCTTCATAAACCCAGTCAAATGTTCCATTGATCAATCTTTCCGAACCATCTGTTGTTAAACGAGTGACCTGGTTAGTGGCCAGGTCTTCCGCATAAATATTGTGCTGTGATACATAGGCTGCTTTTTTCCCATCGGGAGAAATCTTTGCAAACATCAGCGAAGAAACAGGAAGGCCCTTGCCTAGTTGCTTAAGCTGGTTATTCGTTAGATCAAGTAACCAATAATCACCACGGGTTTCCTGGCGCCAAACCTTTTTGGAATTGGTATAGATCAAAATCTTTTTTTCATCATCGCTCAATGAAAAACTCCGGATTCTTAAAGCCCTGGCTTGTCCTTTCGGTACCAGTTTCAATGTATCGGTAATTATGCTTTGCTGAAATGAAGGCAACTGGTACTGCACTATGGTATTCCCATCCATCGCATAGTAACTACTGCTGTTTTTACTCCATTGAATTCCTCTTGTGGATTGAGCATTTACGATAAAAAATAAAAACTGAAAAATGATACAGAAAAAAAACCGGGATAATTTCATATTCATTGTTTAAACAGAGATTTCTGCTAAGATGCGTTTTAGTTTTTGGATTGAATGGCCGTTTTATTCTTTTCTACCAATGAAGCATCCACGTAGTACATTTTAATAATTGCAGCAGTGTTAAATAGCTCTGCCTGGCCTGTTTTCAATTCTGTATTTTTCCAGGCTTCAGAAGGAACTATCCTTATACGGTTGTTATCATTCCGTAACACCAGTGGAAGATTAAAGCCAGCTACGCAATTGGTCCATCGATAGAAGGCCTTTTGCCCTTCAATATAAAATTCAAGTTTTGGAATTTGCGTCGTTCTTAAATATTGATCAAAGACTTTACTGTAATCATCACCGGCTTTTTTTGAGATATAATTCTCAACCTGTTTCGAGGAAACGGTTTGGTGATAAAACTCTTTATTCAACCCTCTTAAAATGCTGCGGAACAATTCATCGTTATCCAGGCTATGCCTGAGGGCATGAAGCATATTTCCTCCTTTGGGATACATATCACCACTTCCCTGGTCATTAACATCATAACGGGCAATAACCGGCCTGTCGTTCCTGATTCCCCTCCGTACTCCCGCATTATATTCATCAGCTGCAGTTTTACCAAACATGTAGTCTATGAAAAGCGTTTCGCTGTAATTAGCAAATCCTTCATGCACCCACATATCGGCAAGGTCTTTTGTTGTGATATTGTTGCCAAACCATTCATGTGCGGTTTCGTGTACAACGATAAAGTCCCATTTCATTCCCCACCCTGTGCCGGAACCATCCCGGCCCCGGTAACCAGGACGATACCGGTTGCCATAAGCAACTGCACTTTGATGTTCCATGCCGGTGTGAGGAACATCAATGAGTTGGAACCCATCTTCATAAAAAGGATAAGGACCAAACCAATGTTCAAAACTTTTTAGGGTGTTCATGGTTTCGTTGGGCAAATAATTTTTTGCTTTATCAAGGTTGTAATCAAGTACCCAGTAATTGACATCAAGTTTTCCCTTCTCTCCCTGGTATGATTCGCTGAAATTCACATAGCTGCCTATGTAAGGAATGATGTTGTAGTTATTAATTGGATTGACCACCTGCCATGTATAAGAAGCGGTTCCGTCTGCATTCACTTTTTTCGATTGTAATCTTCCATTCGCCACTGCTACAAGTGTATCAGGAACGATCATGGTTAGCGAAGCCCCTTTGTCGGGTTCATCGGCCTGGTGGTCCTTGCATGGGTACCATACAGAAGCTCCCAATCCCTGGCAGGTGACTGTAAGCCATGGTCTTCCCAACGAATCTTTTGTGAAGGTCCAGCCCCCATCCCACGGTGCCCGCGGAGCTATCCGCGGTTTGCCAGAAAATGAAATAACCAGTTTATGCATGGATGATTTTTTTTGAGCAGGCGCCTGTATTTGGTAGACATTCCCATCCCTCGCAAAATCAAGTTTTATTTTACCATCAAGGATGATGTTGTCGATTTTCAACGTGTCTTTCAGATCAATCTGCATCCGGCCAGGATGTTTGTCACTTAGTACTTTATAGGTGATGGCATTTTCTCCCTCGGTTGTTTTGGCAATGATGTCAGGTTTGATTGTGATATCATAACGCATTACGTCCCACCAAGCTCTTTCAGCCGTTATACTACCCCGTAAGGTATCCGCGTGTGTAAATGTTTTACTCCGCGGTTGTGCATTGGTAATTATTGCAACTAACAGAAACAAAAAGAAGGCGGGTAAATTTTTTCCAGGCATGAAGGTGAATTTTATAACAAGTGCTCGCTGTACAGATCGGATTAAAGTCGAGGTTTCGATCAATACAGCAATTGCCATACGAACTTAGCTTGCATTGCTTAAATGGCACTATCCTTTTTTTGATGGAAAGTTTACGAAAATTAACCCCCGGGGTTAAATAATGCTTTGTGGTTTAATTTAGATTGGAGAGACACTTTCAATGCGTCATTTATTTAGTTGCGTGAAAGTTTTGATCATGCTTTAAACTAAAGTTATCATCACAGGTAAAACCAATAAAGCAATATTGAATTATCGTAAACCTAATTGAATAATTATGAAGATCACTTCTATTGTTTACTTGCATGCTATTGTATTTATGGCGATAGGTGTACCCGCACTTAGCCAAACTTCAAGCCTTCTTACTAACCGTCCCAACCTCGCTATTGTTGCTACTTCATCTGCAGCCCGTGGTGGTGGCGGAGGCTTTGGACTTAATGGCCTTAACGACGGAATAATTGCGACAAACACTGGAAATTTTCGTGGGAATAATCAGAATCGTCCTGCCCGTACTATGCACTGGGTACAATATGAGTGGAAGCAACCAATCAACACAAAGGTAATTGCTGTTTACTGGTGGAATTTCAATGGCAACGTTCGCCTTCCGGAAGCCTATCGTATAAAATATTGGGACGGAAACAATTTTGTCGAGGTAAAAAGTCCATCGGGTCTCGGGCTTGTGAATAATCAATTAAACACCACAACTTTCGATGAAGTAAAAACAACCAGGATACGGCTGGAACTGGATTCTGCAGACAGATCTTCTGCCACGCTTGCTGAGTGGCTTGTTTATCCGTCTGAAAATTCTGCCCCTTATCCTCCGGTTGTAATGTCGGGAGGAGACCGTGATGTAATGATAGGTGGTAAAACTTATTTGTCGGGTTCCGTTAAATCGGTTACGCCTGTAAGCAAGATGACATGGACAAAAATATCCGGACCCGGAAACGTACAATTCACGAATGAAAATTCCAAAGAAGCAACCGCTGTTTTTTCAGCACCCGGAGATTACTTAATTGCAATGAATGTAACGGAAGGTTCTCAAACTGCTTCCTCCACCGCAAAGGTTAAAGTTCATACACCGCCTCCTCCAAAGCGACTCGATGTGGTTTACACCACGCGTTATAAAATTGATAGCAGGTTATGGAACGACAGAATAAAGGTCATGATCGTAAACTGGATCCCCCATTGCATTGAACAAATTGAAAGAACGGATATTACATCTGCCATGGGTGGTGGCGAGGGTGGTATTGATAATTTTATTGAAGCTGCGAAAGCGCTGCGGGGTGAACCGCGTAGCCGGCATAAAGGATATGTATTCTCCAATGCATGGGTGCATCAAACAATAGAATCGATCTGCATTGCGCTGATGGTTGATCCCCAAGGCAACAAAGAAATTATTGCAGCACAGGACAAAATGAAACAGACACTTGAAAAATGGATCCCTGTTATTCTTGCAGCACAGGAGCCTGATGGCTATTTGCATACGGCTTATACCTTACGCGACACTTCGCGATGGAAAGAACGTTGGTCGCCCCAGGGCCGTGGTAATCATGAAGGATACGTAGCGGGGTATTTTATTGAATCTGCCATCAACCATTACACTTTAACCAATGGTAAGGATAAACGTTTATACAATGCTGCAAAGAAGCTGGCAGATTGCTGGGTGGCCAATATTGGTCCCGGTAAAAAAGCATGGTATGATGGACACCAGGAAATGGAACAGGCGTTGGTTCGCTTTGGTCGATTTGTAAATGATATGGAAGGGAAATCCAGCCACGGCGACAGTTATATTTCATTGGCGAAATTCCTGTTGGACAATCGTAAAAACGGAAGCGAATACGATCAAAGCCATGTGCCGGTGCAACAGCAGTACGAAGCAGTGGGGCATGCTGTAAGAGCAACTTATAATTATTCGGGTATGGCGGATGTTGCTGCGGAAACAGGGGATATCGATTACCAAAGTGCTGTAATGTCTCACCGGTGGCATTGGAAGCGGAGAAACTTCCGAAGGCTTTGGTCCCAATTATTCGCTTCGCAACAATGCATATTGCGAATCATGTTCCAGTGCAGGACTTATCTTTTTCCAATATAAAATGAACCTGGCTTACCACGACGCGAAATATGCCGACCTGTATGAAGAAACAATGTACAATGCATTACTTGGGTCGTTGGCCCTGGACGGGAAAAATTTTTATTATACCAATGCTCTTTCTACTTCACAGCCCCGTTATGCGTGGCATGTTTGCCCCTGTTGTGTAGGCAATATTCCAAGAACATTACTTATGGTGCCTACCTGGACATATGTACGGGGTGATAATGGTTTATATGTTAACCTATTTATCGGGAGTACGATCCAGGTTGATAAGATAGCGGGTACAACTGTGGAGATGACTCAAAAAACAGATTATCCATGGAATGGAAATGTTTCCATGACCGTCAATCCAAAAGCATCCAAAGAGTTTACAATATATATACGTGTGCCCAACCGCACAACCAGTGAATTATATAAACCTGTGCCCGAAGTGAGCGGATTAAAATCATTAAAAATAAATGGACAACCTATCAATCCTAAAATTGAAAACGGTTATGCTGCTATTAAAAGGACCTGGAAAAAAGGGGACAAGATAGAAGTGGTATTGCCAATGGAAATTCAAAAAATTAAGGCCGATGAAAAAATAGAAGCCGACAGGGGAAGAATAGCTTTACGTTATGGCCCATTGGTGTATAATGTAGAAGTTGCTGACCAACCAAATATTGATCAAACGATAAGCAAAGCTCCGTTATCGTTGGAGTGGAGACCCGAGTTTTTAAATGGTGTGATGGTCATCAAAGGCAAATGGTCCGATGGAACCGAACTAATAGCGATCCCAAATTATACAAGGCTAAATAGAATTCAACCTACTGATTATCCAAGATCAGCCCAGGTCACACAGCCTACGCAGGCTAATCAACCGCCGCAGCCTGTTAACAGGGGATCGGCATCTTCTATTGTATGGATAAAAGATGAACAATAAAATATTTTAGGTAAAAGTTTAAACCAACCAATTTTCAAAACTTAACAAAAGAAATAAAAGGTCATTAATAAAGTTGGATAGTCGTTTTAATCTATCAGATTATGGGTGAACCATCACAGATGAAAAAAACATTGCTTAGTTTTTTATCTTTGATTGCACGCTCGCCACCTCTTTTCTGATAGGACTTAAATAAACTAACATGCAGACTTTTTGTTTTTTAACGATACTGGGGTTTTTATCGCTTGTCTGCAAGGGACAAACTGCTAAGGATAAGGAGGTAGTGAAGAAAGTGGTAATTGCGTTCCAGGACGATTTTAATGATGGTAGCTTTAAAAATGCTGCGTCTTACTCAACAACCGACTGGGAGCACATCAATCCGGGTGGTGGCATTGACAAAGGCCGCGACAGCGTTTTAAAAACTGTAAGGGCTGTTCATCAAACGTTTTTGAAAGGCGTAACCATGCAAATAGAAAGTATGGATATTCGTTTCCCCATACCGAATGTAGCCATAGCAAATGTTATCCATAGGGTTACCGATTACACAACGCCTGACGGAGTTAAACATGAAAATGTAAGACAAATAAAAACCTACGTGGTTGTAAAGAAAAAAGAAAAATGGCTTTTAACACAGGACAATAATACCACTATACAGGGTGCCAACACCTTAGCTGTTCAGAAATAATTATGTTTTACTAAGTCGGTGTTTAAGTTTAACCGCAAACTGCCGGTTTAGCCGCGATGGCATTTTTCCAACACTGCCCCGCTCCTGCTTTTCGTTTACTGTTTTCCGTCGTTTGTTGACGGTACCTCTTTGTACTCGCTTTAATTCAATAGACTTACAAACGGAAAGTTTTCATGCGAGAACACTCCGGAAAAGACATTCATCTAAATTAAAAAGCAAATTATGAAACTGATCCTCCTGGCACTGGCAGCGCTGGTGATGACAATGCCCTGCTGTTAAGCAAAAGGCTCATGGCTAAACATGAGCCTTTCTGAATTTCCGGGCCAACTGAAATAAAGTGACGGTTTTACCGTCACTTAAAGCGAGTTTATACAGTCAGGGCCATCTGTTTTATTAAATCTAAACAGAAAGCAGAAATGCAATCAAAGCTTACTATTTTCCTCATACTATCAAATGAAGACTTTTAGAAAGAGAAAAATCATACTGCAATTCGGCGAAGAAGTGGAAGGCTACAACCCACACGTTTTAAATGAACGCGAAATCAGAGCTGCAGCAGGCATTTTATTCCTGCTCATGTTCATCTCATTAATGCTGGTTTTATTTAAACAGGATTTTTTGCTGATCAAATATGTAATGTAATCACAGGATTTTTCATTGACTTTGTAACACGTGTTTTAATCAATCCACGATACTCTCCCACGCTGGTTCTCGGCCGGTTGATAGTGAGCAGGCAGGTTCCGGAGTATGTTGGTGCACCCCAGAAGAAGTTTGCCTGGACAATTGGCCTGGTTTTGTCCGGCGTTATGTTTTTTCTTTTGGTATTATTGAATTCATATAGCATAATAACAGCAATCACCTGCTTTATTTGCCTTGGCTTTCTCTTCTTTGAAACATCATTTGGTATTTGCGTTGGTTGCCTGCTTTATCGTTTATTTTACAAAAATGAGTTACACCATTGCGCCGGTGAAGTGTGTAACCAAAATGAAGGCATGCAATCCAGAAAATTTCATCACGATAAGTCCTCAGCCTTGGTTCTTATATTCTTTTGCTATTGCTGGTCATGATTTTTTTAAATAACTATTTTCATGACCAGCCAAAAAATCTTTGAAATTATAAGGTTTAAAAAAGCAGCTATTCATTCTATCGTCCTAATACATAATCTTCTCCCATTCAATACCACAATCGCGGATGATGGCAGATACAATTCCGTGATATCAGGAAAAATCCATAGTTCAACATCTATTATTTTATTCACTTTACTACTGAACAAGGATAGACAGGCAGTATTTGGCAATAATTGCAACGCCATAAAACTTACTTGCAAAATTCAATTAGAAATGGAGCCACTTACCATCTAATTTTCTATTTATAAAAAATCACTGTCCAAAATAACTGCTATGAATTTGTCTGGATACTGCTTTTTATACTTTTTACCAACTGAATAAAAAAATAACTGCCATGAAACAAAAGCTTTCTTCCCTACTCATAATAATAGGTTTATTAATTGCTTCCTGCAAAAAGCACAATGATACCGTGCAAATAAAAGTGACCGACCAGGTTACCAATACACCTGTAGACGGCGCACGTGTTACAGTTTATAAATGTGGTGCATTCGATTGCTACTTTGGCAGTCTTGATCTCTTCAGTGGCATTACAGATAAGAATGGGATTTGCAACATACCCTCCGATAATTATAACGAAGCTGTTTTTGCAAGAGTAGAAAAAACAAATTACTGGTCGTTTGATGCAATGAAAACTAATTCAAAAACCATTATTCCTGCCGGGTGGATTCGACTACGCATTCTGAAAACGAGCAATTATCCGGAAGGTTCAAGCCTGAATATTTTTATTTCGAGTCAACTGACCAATTCTTCCGGCTCTGGTTTTGGTAGTAACAACATATACCATGCTGCAGCGGATAGTAGCATCCTCATTAAAGCTTTTGGCGGACAAACAAACAAAATCGAATGGCAGGTAAATGGTGCCGGTACTGCAGGAAATAGAGGAAGTTGGAATCAACAAGTGCCGCGTTTGGACACTGTAAAAAATATTACACTCAGCTATTGATTATTAAAACTAATAAAATGAAAAAGTTATTTCTGACAACAGTAATTGTATTGATCGCAATTTCTTCACTACATGCACAGGCGAACAAGTCTGTTTTCTTTGAATTAGGAGGAAATGGATTAGCCTTTTCAGCAAACTTCGATTCACGGTTTAAAAAAAGCGAGAAGGGCTTCGGCTTCAGGGCCGGACTTGGATTTATTCCTGCCGTCGACGCAATCCTGTTTGCAACACCTTTTATGGTTACTGTTCCATTAGGAATAAACCATCTTGCAGGAAAAGCTCCAAATTATTTTGAGTCGGGAATAGGAATTACTTATGTCTACATTACAGATAATTTCACTTCTGCTTTTTGGGGGGATACTGAAGGAACTCCTGGAAGCACCATGGTCTTCGTTCCAAGTGTCGGCTATCGTTATGCGAAAACAGGAAAGGCTATTCAATGGAGAATATTTATTTCACCCCTGTTTGGCCCCGGAGGTTCAAAGTTTTGGGCAGGGCTTTCATTAGGTTATAAGTTTTGATCCGTTGTATGCCTGGCATTTCTCTTTTGTGATTAATCCCGGTTAAAGAAATTCGTTAAATTGAATGGAGATTTCTTTAGCATGCGTATGAGAAAAATGCTGTCATCCTGCTTTCTTTTTTGTGTTGCTTTTTTTTGTGCGCATACCCAACCTGTTCTTTTTAAATCATATACTGTACACGAGGGACTGGTAGCCAACCCGGTCCGTTGCGTTTACCAGGATAAGATGGGCTTTATCTGGATTGGCACTTTTGAAGGATTGAGTCGCTACGATGGCCACCGCTTTACCAATTATACAAACTCGAATGGGCTATCTCATAATTTTATTAACTCGGTTTTTGAGATTGACAATAAAGTTTTAATAGCAGAGAATAATGGCGCTATAGATGCTATTGAAAATAACAGGATACAAAAAGGACCGGTGTTGAAGAGTGCTGTCAATTATATCATGCCTTATAAGGATCGCCTGCTTTTATCAACTGACAGTAACGGATTTTATGAATACAAACACGGCAAAATCGTAAAACCGGTGCAGGATAAAATGGGTTTGGCGTTAGGACATTTTGTGGAATACAATGACTCCTTACTGGTTGCCGATGGTATTGACGATAACCTGTTTATTTTTTCCAAAGACCTTAGCCTGTACGCTTCATTAAAGAACTCGTTGACATATTATTATTCCGTTGTTAAAGATTCTAAGAATAATATCTGGGCCTGCACTTCCACCGGTTTAAGATTATTGAAACTGCCTGCAAAAAAAAATCAACCAATTTCATTTGCTCCCCTGCCCTCTTTATTCAATTTTAACCTGCTTAAAAATTCAGCGGTTACCTCCATGATAGAAGAACCTGGCGGTGGTTACTGGATCGGGACCATGCAGGGATTAATACACCTTTTTCCGAATGGCAACTTTCAAATTTACAATGAAAAAGATGGGCTACCCTCGGCTGCAATTAGTACCATTTATCGTGACAGGGAAAAAAATCTTTGGATTGGTACGGCACTGGGCCTTGCAAAATGGGTATCTAAAAACAATATTGTCTTTTATAACACCCCAAACAGGGATTTTAAAAATGATATTGTGAACATGCATCTTTTACCTGGCGGAAAAATTTTGTTGAATTCAGGGCACGGACTCCAGCAGTTTGATTTTCAAACCCAGGAATTCAATGACGTGGAAACAGCATTCCTGAAAAATGGCGTACCTGTTGATGGCAGTTCTCCATTATTGGTTCATCATAGTGATCAATTTGGATTGTATGATGCAGAAAAAAACACCATTTCCCCACTATATAAAATAAATACTCTTGTGCCTTTGGTGTTTACTGCATATAAACATCCGTCAGGACTCATTTTTTTAGGTGCAAATACCGGGTTATTTGTTGTAAACAAATCGTCTGTACAAAAGCTTTTGCCACACCGCATAACCTGTATGATAGTTGATGTAGCCGGGTATTTATGGGTGGGTTCATGGATGAATGGTTTGTATCGCGTCGGAATAAAATCTTCACGGGATAGCATTGCCTACGATGTACAGGATTTCACTTCATTGGTTGAATCCAGGGAAATAAGAGGCCTTTTCAGGGATAGTAAGAAAAATACCTGGGTGGGTACGAGAT
>Ga0193740_1000460_pt1 | contig 10973 bp, 8 predicted proteins | sample L2s1metaG_FD_145072 | JGI IMG/M metagenome (GOLD analysis project Ga0193740, IMG submission 145072) | Soil microbial communities from a riparian zone of the East river system, Colorado, United States - L2s1 | ecosystem: Environmental > Terrestrial > Soil > Riparian zone | place: USA: East River... | reverse complement strand
AGATAGAAGCACATGCTTATAAGCTTGGAGTAAAAACACATACTACTGTCGATGCAGTAAAAGGATACTACGACCGGATCATTAAGTACCTGATTTTTGGAAATTGTTTAAAGAATAATACTTATCCTCTTTCTGTTTCAGCGGAAAGATTAAGCCAGGCACTGCATATCGCTGAGCATGTAAAAAAGTTAGATGCGAAAGCGGTAGCTCATGGCAGCACTGGGGCCGGGAACGACCAGGTAAGATTTGATATGATCTTTCATATCATGATCCCCGGTGTAGAGATCATTACTCCTATCCGCGATCTGAAATTAAGTCGCGAAGAAGAGATCGCATATCTCAAAAGCAAAGGCATTGAGATGAATTTTGAAAAGGCGATGTATTCTATCAATAAAGGATTGTGGGGAACAAGTGTTGGTGGCAAAGAAACTTTGAATAGTAAGGGCATGTTGCCTGAAGAAGCCTGGCCTACGCAAGTAACCAAGTCCGGAAGCCAGGAAATTCGTTTAAGTTTTAATAAAGGAGAGTTGATTGGTGTTGATGATAAAAAGTTTTCTCATCCATCAAAAGCAATTCAATATTTACAATCAATAGCCGGAGCTTACGGGATCGGAAGAGATATACATGTTGGTGACACGATCATTGGTATTAAAGGAAGAGTTGGATTTGAAGCAGCAGCCCCCATGATAATTTTAAAGTCGCATCATGCATTGGAAAAACATGTTCTTACCAAATGGCAACTGCAATGGAAAGATACATTGGCACAGTTTTATGGTAACTGGATGCACGAAGGACAAATACTGGATCCGGTGATGAGAGATATTGAAGCATTTTTAGAAAACAGCCAGCAAAACGTAACCGGAGATGTATTTGTGCAATTAATGCCTTATCGTTTTCAAATTATTGGCATTGAAAGTAAATATGACCTGATGAGCAGCAAGTTTGGCAAATATGGGGAAATGAATACTGGATTTACCGGTGATGATGTAAGAGGGTTTTCAAAAATATTTGGCAACCAAACTTCAATCTGGAACGCAGTAAACAAAGACAATAATGGCAGTTAAAGTCGGCATAATCGGCGGAGCAGGTTATACGGGTGGCGAACTCATACGTTTGCTGATTCATCATCCGGGTGTATCTGTTTCTTTTATTCATAGCCGCAGCAATGCTGGCAAGCCTGTACATTCAGTTCACCAAGATCTTCTTGGCGATACAGAGTTAAAATTCTCGGGTGAATTGAATGATGATATTGATGTTTTGTTTTTATGCCTGGGTCATGGGGAATCGAAAAAGTTTTTGACAGAAAACAAAATCTCAGATAAGATCAAGATCATCGATCTAGCAAATGACTTTCGTTTATCTCAAAGTTCAAAGCTCGAATCTCGGAACTTTTTATATGGATTACCTGAATTGAACAGAGATAAGATCAAAAAAGCAAACAATGTTGCTAACCCCGGTTGTTTTGCTACAACTATTCAATTAGGTTTATTACCTCTTGCCAAAGCCGGTTTACTGAAAGACGTTTATACAACCGGCATCACTGGCAGCACCGGCGCTGGACAAAGTCTGAGTGCAACTTCACATTTTAGCTGGAGAGAGAATAACATACAAGCTTATAAAACCTTAACACATCAGCATCTTGGTGAGATTGGTGAATCACTGAAACAATTACAGTCTGCGGGTGACATCCATGTAAACTTTGTACCGTGGCGTGGTGATTTTACAAGAGGGATTTTTATAAGTTCGCAATTACCATGCGACTTAAGTCTTATTGAACTCAACAAACTCTACCAGGATTTTTATTCCGGTCATCCATTCACACATATAACAAAGGAACCAGTTTTTCTGAAACAAGCTGTAAACACTAATAAATGTATCATTCAATTAGAGCAGGTCGGAAGTCAATTAGTCGTTCACTCTGTTGCAGATAATTTATTAAAAGGCGCAAGCGGACAAGCTGTACAAAATATGAACCTGATGTTTGGGCTTGATGAAACAGCAGGATTGAATCTTAAAGCAAATTATTTTTAAACCTATAAACCAAAAATCCGGAAACCCGGTTAGTGAGTTATGAATTTATTCGACGTATACCCCATTAATGATGTGACTATTGTAAAAGCAAAAGGCTCTTATGTATGGGATGACAAAGGTGAACAGTATCTTGATCTCTATGGTGGCCACGCCGTCATCAGTATTGGTCATACACATCCACATTGGGTGAAAAGAATTGAAGAGCAGCTGGAGAAAATTGCTTTCTACTCCAATTCAATAAAAATTCCTTTACAACAAGAACTTGCCACAAAACTTGGGAAAGTTTCCGGTAAAGAAGACTATCAGCTCTTTCTTTGTAATAGCGGTGCTGAAGCAAATGAAAATGCGTTGAAGATGGCTTCCTTTCACAATGGAAGAAAAAAGATCATTGCTTTCAGTAAATCTTTTCACGGCAGAACATCATTGGCAGTTGCTGCTACTGATAATAAGAATTATATCGCCCCTGTTAATGAAACAGATAATGTGATCTTTCTTCCTTTAAATGATGAGCAAGCATTAGAAGAATGTTTTAAGAAGAATGGCAAACAAATTTCATCTGTGATCATCGAAGGCATTCAGGGCGTTGGCGGAATTAATGTGGCTGATGTGAGTTTTTTGAAAAAGATCCGTACACTTTGCGATGAATACGGTGCAGTGTATATCGCTGACAGCGTTCAATGCTTCCCTTTGCCATTGTATAAATTCTTTAGTCATGATTTTGCCGGAGTGAATGCAGATATTTATACAATGGCAAAGGGAATGGGAAATGGATTTCCTGTTGCGGGTATCATAATAGCTCCGCATATTAAACCAAAACATTTTCAACTTGGAACTACTTTTGGTGGCAATCATCTTGCGTGTGCTGCTGCGTTAGCTGTACTAGAAGTTCTTGAAGAAGAAAAATTAATGGGTAATGCTACCTTAGTTGGAAAATATTTAAGAGATGAGCTTGAAGCAATTCCTGAATTAAAAAACGTAAGAGGTCGTGGTTTGATGATAGGTTTTGATGTACCGGAAGATTTAAAGGATCTGAAGAAGAATTTACTTTGGAACCAGAAAATATTTACCGGTGAAGCAAAACCTAATGTGATCCGTTTATTGCCTAGTCTTGCGTTGAAGAAAAGAGATGCGGAGCAATTCATTGATTCCATAAAAGAGGAAATAGCTTTGTTGCAGGAAACTGCAAGCTGAAGTACTTTGGTAGAATAGGCTCTTTGGTTTAGATTGCTTCGGCCTTAATGATCTAAATACGTTAAAGTATTTAGATGTCGGCCTCGCAATGACGAGGTGGCGCAAGCAAGTAAAAACAAAACAACAGGGTCTTCGTCATTGACGAGTTGGCTGCGAATGCAGAAGAAGAATTTAGACCTTGGAGTCCTCGTCATTGCGAGGCTTGCAATAGGAATGGACCAAATATTATGGTGTTGATGCAAGCCGAAGCAAACTAAATTAAGAATCAGCTAATGATCTTAATGCCGAGAAAAGAACAGGAAGTTGAAGAGTGCGACGCAAGAGAAGCTTACTAGTAGCACAACAGTTAAGTTCACAAATAAACTTTCAAATATTGAAACAGTTCATTTCCGCAAATGACGTAACCAATATAGATGCATTGGTTCAAAAAGCGTTGGCATATAAAACAGATCCATTCTCCGATCGATCTCTTGGTACAAACAAACGTATCGGTTGCTTGTTTTTAAATCCGAGTATGCGTACAAGATTGAGTACGCAGATAGCTGCACAGAATCTTGGAATGGAATGTATCATTTTCAATGTGGGACAGGAAGGCTGGGCGTTGGAATTCGAGGACGAAGCAATCATGAGTGGTAATACTGTAGAACATGTAAAAGATGCAGCTCCAATTCTTGGAAAATATTTTGATATTCTTGCCATCCGCACTTTTCCTTCATTGAAAAATCGTGAAGATGATTATAGTGAGCTTTATATAAAACAGTTTATTAAATACGCTGGCATACCTGTTGTGAGTTTAGAAAGTGCAACACTTCATCCGTTACAATCATTCACTGATATCATAACCATTACAGAGGAACTACAAAAGTCAAAGATCAAGAAACCCAAGATCGTTTTGACATGGGCACCGCATATAAAACCATTGCCACAATGTGTGGCAAATAGTTTTTCTCAATGGGTAAATGCGTGGGGTAAATCTGATTTTGTGATCACCCATCCTGAAGATTATGAGTTAAGCGAAGAATTCACAAAAGGAGCAACTATCATCCAGGACCAGGAAGAAGCTTTGAAAGATGCTGACTTTGTATATGTAAAAAACTGGAGCACATACAATGATTATGGTAAGGTATATACAAATGATCCGAAGTGGCAATTAAAAAGAAAACGCTGGTCGCTAACAAATAATGCAAAAGTGATGCATTGCCTGCCGGTAAGGAGAAATGTGGAACTGAGCGATGCAATACTGGATGGGAAAATGAGCATTGTAACACAACAAGCTTCGAACAGGGTTTGGGCAGTCCAGGCGGTTTTGAGTGAAATCCTAAAATCGAATGGTTAAATTGTTATATGACTAAATTGTTTGTCATAAAAATTGGAGGTAACATCATTGATGATGAAAAAAAACTTTCATCGTTTTTAAGATCATTTGCCGCAATTGACGAAAAAAAAATATTAGTGCATGGTGGTGGCAAGCTGGCAACAAAGCTGGCCGAGAAAATGGGGGTAGAACAAAAGCTTGTAGAGGGAAGAAGGATCACTGACGCCGAAACACTGAAGATCGTGACGATGGTGTATGCGGGTTATGTAAATAAAAATATCGTTGCACAATTACAAAGTTTTAATTGCAATGCAATGGGTTTAAGTGGTGTTGACGGCGACATCATTCTTGCACATAAAAGAAAACACCCCGTAATTGATTATGGATTTGTCGGGGATGTTGATTCGGTCAACGCCCCGTTATTGAAAAATTTATTGAACCAAAATCTTTCACTGGTATTTGCTCCCATCACTCACGACCAGAGCGGTCAGTTATTAAACACGAATGCAGATACTATTGCCCAGGAAATTGCAAAGGCAATGAGTAGTGAATATGAAGTAAAACTTATTTATTCTTTTGAAAAAAGTGGTGTGTTGATGGATGCAGATGATGAGAATACTGTTATCTCAAGTATCAACCCGGGTTATTATAAAGAATTGAAAGCAAAAGAAAAAATATTTGCGGGCATGATACCAAAACTGGATAATGCTTTTGCGGCTTTAAAAAGTGGGGTGAACAAAGTGATCATCGGGAAGGCAGAGGAATTGGATAAATTAATGAAAGGCACAGCCGGAACAACAATAAATAATGAGTAAGGATATCGCCATATTACAGGCAAATGCAATTGACCTTTTAAAACAATTGATAACTACTCCTTCTTTCAGCAAAGAAGAAGATAATAGCTCCGCTCTTATCAGATCTTTTCTTGAAAACAATGAAGTAAAGACAGAGCAATACCTGTATAATATCTTGGCAAAGAATAAATATTTCGATGTAAACAAATCCACAATTTTATTAAACTCACATCACGATACTGTAAAACCAAATAAAGGTTATACACTTGATCCCTTCTCCCCCATTGAAAAAGATGGAAAGTTATTTGGCCTGGGAAGTAATGATGCAGGTGGAAGTTTGGTTTCATTGATCGCAACTTTTCTTTATTTCTATGAAAAAGAAAATCTGAAATATAATATTGTTCTTACTGCGACTGCAGAGGAGGAAATATCTGGCCATAATGGAATTGAAGAATTGTTGCCGCAATTAGGCAAAATTGATTTTGCCATTGTAGGTGAACCTACAAAAATGCAAATGGCAGTCGCCGAAAAGGGTTTAATGGTATTAGATTGCATTACTAATGGAAGAGCAGGGCATGCTGCACGAGAAGAGGGCGATAATGCAGTTTATAAGGCAATAAAAGACATTGAGTGGTTCGGTTCATTTAAGTTTGATAAAGTTTCTGATCTGTTGGGGCCGGTGAAAATGAGTGTTACAGTGATTGAAACAGATAATAAAGCTCATAATGTTGTTCCGGCCCAATGCAAATTTGTAGTGGATTGCCGGGTAAACGAGTTATATACTTTTGAAGAAATGCTGGACATAATAAAAGCAAATGTGCAAAGTGAAATAAAACCGAGAAGCACAAGATTGCGTTCAAGTGCAATTGCTTTGAGTCATCCTATAGTTGAAGCAGGTGTGAAAATGGGAAGAAGCTATTATGGCTCACCCACTACTTCCGATAAAGCACTGATGAACTTCCCTGCACTCAAGATTGGCCCAGGAGATAGCGCCAGGAGTCATACAGCAGATGAGTACATTTATATTGATGAGATAAAAGAAGGAATTGAGTTGTACATTCAACTTTTAAATCAATTGCTATGAAGTTGTGGCAAAAAGATAAAGCCTCATTAAAAGAAGTAGAAACATTCACTGTTGGAAAAGATCGTGAAATGGATATGTACCTGGCTGCTTTTGATGTGCTTGGTTCTTTAGCACATATTCAAATGCTGGAATCGGTTGGCTTACTTACAAAAAATGAATTATCGCAACTTCAGCAAGAACTTAAAAATATCTACCAGCAAATAGAAAAAGGTGAGTTCAAATTACAGGATGATGTGGAAGACATTCATTCACAAGTGGAATTATTACTTACGCAAAAGCTTGGAGACATTGGGAAAAAAATACATGCTGCCCGCAGTCGGAATGACCAGGTGTTGGTAGATATAAAATTGTTTTTAAGAAATGAATTGGAAGAATTGGTAAAAGCAATTCAACCGTTTTTTGAATTACTGCAAACACAAAGTGAAAAATATAAAGATCACCTGCTCCCGGGTTATACGCATTTGCAATTAGCAATGCCATCATCCTTTGGCTTATGGTTTGGCGCATATGCTGAAAGCTTGGTGGATGATATGATCATATTGAAGAGTGCTTATGATATTGTAAATAAAAATCCATTGGGTTCAGCAGCTGGTTTTGGTTCTTCTTTCCCGATCAACAGAACACTAACAACAAAATTGTTGGGTTTTGATGATCTGAATTATAATGTAGTGTATGCACAAATGGGAAGGGGGAAAGCTGAAAGGATCGTTGCGCAGTCTTTGGCAAATGTTGCTGATACATTGAGTAAACTTAGCATGGATGCTTGTCTGTATCTAAACCAAAATTTTGGTTTTATTTCTTTTCCTGTTGAATTGACAACAGGCAGCAGCATCATGCCGCATAAAAAGAATCCTGATGTATTTGAGCTAATACGCAGTCATTGCAATCGTATCAAAGCATTACCCAATGAAATTACAATGATGACAACTAACCTCCCTTCTGGCTATCATCGTGATCTGCAATTATTGAAAGAACATTTATTTCCTGCCTTTAAAATTTTAAAAGACTGTATTGAGATAGCAGGTTTAATGCTGAATAATATCGAGATCAAAAAAGATATTCTTGCTGATGAGAAATATAAATATCTGTTCAGTGTAGAAGAAGTAAATAAATTAGTGAATACAGGAATGCCATTCCGCGATGCCTATAAGAAAGTGGGATTAGATATTGAAGCAGGTAATTTCAAATACGATAGTTCAGTTCATCATACTCATGAAGGCTCAATTGGAAACCTTTGTACAGATGAAATAAAAACACAGATGGAAAAGATTGTCGAGTCATTTCCCTTCTCTTCTGTGGCTACCTCAGTTAAAGATTTACTTCACTAAGTTTCACGCAGCGTTCGCAAAGAAAATATATAACGTAGCGTCACCACCTCATTGCGGCCGCTGCAATAAAAAGCTGAATAGATTTGTAAAGTACAAGAGTGCGACGCAACGGAAGATGATAGTAACACAATAACTGACTACATAAAGCCCCCCTTCTATAATCCATACTTATCGATCAAATAAATAAGAGCTGCCATATTCACTGCACCTAGTTCCAACTCCCTTTTATTTACATTTTCAAATACATCATTTCTTGCATGATGAATGTCAAAGTAACGTTGTGAATCTGGAGATAAGCCGCCCAATGCTGTAGTTAGAAATGCTCTTCTGAGCGGGCCAATATCGGCACCACCACCACCACGATTGAATTCACTGCAACCATAAGGTGCGATCAATGGTTTCCATTGTAAAACTTTTTGAAACTGTTCTTCACTCATGGTAAAACCAAATGCTCTTGGCGTAAATCCACCGGCGTCACTTTCCAATGCAAAAATGTGTTTCTCATTTTTTGTTTTTGCTTCTTCTGCATATTTGTTGCCGCCACGCAAGCCATTTTCTTCATTGGCAAATAAAACAAAACGGATCGTCCGCTTTGGTTTATAACCGATCGCTTTAAATGCTCTTAAAATTTCAATCGTCTGCACACAACCTGCACCATCATCATGAGCACCTTCGCAATTATCCCAGCTATCAAGATGACCGCCAACAGTTATTATTTCATTCGGAAATTCTGAACCTGTTAATTCACCAATAACATTATGCCCGATAGCGCTGTCAAGAAAATGTCCATTGGTTTTAATCTGTACGCTTACTTTTCCTTTTTGCAGTTCTTCATTTAGCCAGTCACCATCACGTAAACCAATTGCCACTGCAGGAATTTTTGCGAACGAGTCAATATACCTTGTTGCACCAGTATGCGGATTATTATCGGTGCTGTGGCTCATGCTTCGTACGATCACTGCTTTTGCTCCATATTTTGCAGCCCTACTAGGACCGCTACCCCGATACTGTGAAGCCTCGCCATAAGAACGAAAAGTTTGAATATAAGTGGGATTGAACTTATAATTATAAAAAATAATTTTATCCTTTACCTCATCTCTTTTCTTTTCCAGATCATCAAAAGAATTTACAAGTAAAACTTCAGCTTTAACTCCTTTTTGTCCGCTGCCAATTGAATTACCAAGAGCAACCACATCTAATTTTTTACCTCCTATTACTTCTGCTTTGTCTTCACCTCCTCTTACCCAATGTGGAACTTTACACTCCTGCATAATGACCCTGTCTGCTCCGCTTGATCTCATACTCTGTTCCCCCCATTTTTCTGCCATCGTCATTTGGGGCGAACCTGCGAGTCGACCACCAATTTTTTTCGTCAGATGACGAAGATTATCATATGCCTTTCCGTTAGTTAAAATATCATCGGAAATTTTTTTGATCATTATCGAATCTTCTTTTTGCGAAAAACCATATGCAACAAATAAAAACGAAATAGTAATAAATAATATCTTCTTCATGTGTTGTGTTTTGTGTCCTTAAGGGATATTTGAAGGCTGAAAATAAAGAATGCGCCGTTTTGTAACAAATTATTGATATAAGCGGCAGCAGCAAATAAAATTTAAGTATTTACCTTCGGGGGCTATGACGATCACTAAAACGATGAGAATAGGAATTGTTTGCTATCCCACATTCGGCGGCTCCGGAGTATTGGCAACAGAGTTAGGTAAGGCATTGGCTCAAAAAGGCCACCAGGTGCATTTTATAACGTATCAGCAACCGGTAAGACTGGGTTCTTTTACTCCCAATATATTTTATCATGAAGTACATGTTCCCACATATCCGTTGTTTGATTACCCACCTTACGAAACTGCACTTGCCAGCACAATGGTGGATGTTATCAAAAACAACAACCTTGACCTGCTGCATGTTCATTATGCCATCCCGCATGCTTCCGCCGCCTATATGGCAAAACAAATTTTAAAGAAGGAAGGAAAGAATATCCCTGTTATTACAACCTTGCACGGCACTGATATTACACTTGTTGGGAGAGATAAAACCTATGCCCCTGTAGTAACCTTCTCTATTAACGAGAGTGATGCCATCACTGCTGTATCAGATAATCTTCGTGATGAAACGTATAAACATTTCAAAATTCAAAAAGAAATTGATGTGATCAAGAATTTTGTAGATGTAAGTCGTTTTAACCGCAAGCCGATCGATGCATTTAAAAAAATGATCGCCCCAAATAATGAAAGAGTGTTAATGCATGCATCGAACTTCAGAAAATTGAAACGTATACCCGATGTGATAAAAATTTTTAAAGAGGTGAATGATAAAATACCCAGCCGGTTAATGCTTGTTGGTGATGGACCTGAAAGACCGGCTGCCGAAGATCTCTGCCGGGAATTGAATCTTTGTGATGAAATACGATTTGTGGGCAAGCAGGAACAGATGGAAGACATTTTGGCAATTGCAGACTTGTTTTTATTACCCTCAGAATATGAGAGTTTTGGCTTAGCAGCATTGGAAGCGATGGCTGCCGGTGTACCTATCGTTACAACAAATGCCGGGGGTTTGAGCGAAATAAACATTCCCGGTCAAACAGGATATATGGGTGATGTGGGTGATGTAAAAACAATGGGCCAGCAAGCCATAAAAATTTTACGTGACGATCAGGTGCTGAAAAAATTTAAAGAAAGAGCGGCGGCACATGCGCTGGAATATGATATCAGCAAGATCATTCCTCTTTACGAAAACTTGTACGAGAAATTCTTATAATAAGAAAGCCATCCCTAAAAGATGGCCTCTTTATATATTGACAACGGCTAAGTGACTTTATCTATGTAACCACTGTTCTGGGTTTAATTTCTTATTCTCGACCATCAACAGAAATTCAAGTTTTCCACCTTCACCGGTTTCCTCATCCACGCCTACTTTACCTATTGATTGACCCGTACCCACATTTGCACCTTTTACAACACTAACAGATGAGAGATTGCTGTAGACAGTAAAATATTTTCCATGGCGAATCATTACAGATCTTGAGTCGCCAATATTGAATACACTTACAACTTCTCCATCAAAAACTGATTTTACGCTATTGCCTGGTTGCGGGGTACAGATCGTAATGCCAGGATTATCTCCTTTGATCTTTGTTTTTTCGATTTGATAAGGACCATAATGAATGCAAACTGTTCCCTGGTCAATCGGCCATGGAAGTCTCATCCATGGCC
>Ga0193740_1000459_pt1 | contig 11005 bp, 7 predicted proteins | sample L2s1metaG_FD_145072 | JGI IMG/M metagenome (GOLD analysis project Ga0193740, IMG submission 145072) | Soil microbial communities from a riparian zone of the East river system, Colorado, United States - L2s1 | ecosystem: Environmental > Terrestrial > Soil > Riparian zone | place: USA: East River... | reverse complement strand
ATTGCTTAATGTGACCTTTTGTTTGATCGTGCCTTTTGCATTTACTGATAATGAAAGCGGTTGTTCTTTCGTTTGTCCCAGTTGTTTCCCATCACGATCTGTGATATAAGAATAAACAGTACAATTGGCTGAAGAAAAATTTTGATTCTTTACAGTCGTTTCAATATTAATAGTTGCGTTTTTATTTTGTACGTCAGCATAAACAAATAAACCTCCGTCAGGAATATGGACGTTGTCATATTGATTTAACCAAACATGGCGATAGATACCTGCGCCTTCATAAAACCAACCTTCATACTGGGTCGCATCAACTCTTACCACTAATACATTATCACGATCAAACCTTATGAAATCTGTAACATCATACGATGCCCCGATATAACCACTCATATTATTGCCAACAAAAAAACCATTGAGCCAGATATTGGCATTTCTGAAAATTCCATCAAATTGAATTTGAAAACGAGTTCCGGAATCTGCGCTTGAAATATTGAAATGTTTACGATACCAACCAATACTGGTTTCAGGAAATAATCCGCCAACGGGTTTATAACCGTGAGACTCTACATCACGATTATCTATATTTACAAATGGTAACTCAACTGCCCAGTCATGTGGAAGATCTAATGTTCTCCAGGCACTGTCCCTGAAACTTGGTTCAATTGCAGTTCCGAAGGCGCCACCTGATTTAGAAAAAATAGTTGAAATGCTGTAATTAAAATCCTTTTCGGGATTGGCAGCGTGACCAAGTTTAAACTTCCAGTTATCATCAAGGCTTATTTTTTTTCTGAGCGTTGCTTGCCCCTGGCAAAACAATGAATTTAAAAAAAGAACGGTTGCGAATAAATATCCTGGTAATTTCTTCATGCAGTTGGTTTTTAAAAAATTAATGACAACTCTGTTGCCGGAGAATAAAGCCGACAAAAAAATGAAGATCTATGTTGTATTCCCGACGGGGCAAATATCGAACATTAATGCTTGACTTTTTAAACCTTTGTATAATCAATTCTCTAGCTTTAGTACTTAAGACCACTCCGGCACAAGAGAAGATGTACAGCTATGCCTTGATCAATTGAAATGTCTTTGTAAATTGAGAATTTAGGAAATCCTAATAATAAACAAAGTGAAAGTTGTGTTTTGTTTTTATATACCAGTAGTCCCGGGATAAAAATGATAAGTTAATTAATGAAAAATGGTATTCTTATATTAATTCTTTTGTCTTTCTCAGCTGTTTCATTTTCGCAAAATGGCGAATCTATTAATAGCATTAAGCAGCTTACTGATTCTATAGGGGTGATCATGAAGCAAGAGAATATTACAGGTTTGATGTTGGGCATTACAACAAAAGATTCGGTACTTTTTTCAGGTGGGTTTGGTTATTCAGATTTGAATACAAGGCGTAATGTAAATGAAAGTACACTATTCCGAATGGGGTCTATCACTAAAATGTTCGTATCGCTTGGGATAATGAAACTTGTGAATGAGGGAAAGTTGAAGCTGGATGATGAATTGAAAAAAATAGCTCCTGAAGTTCCTTTCCAAAATAAATGGGAAAGCACAACCCCGGTTCGGATAATCCATTTACTGGAACACACTTCCGCTTTTGATGATATAAAACTCAACCGGATGTATTCCTTAGATACTAGTGAGAATATAGGGATTGATATGATGCTGGTTCATAAAAATTCAATGATATGCCGTTGGAAACCGGGAGAAAGGTTTGCTTATTCTAATCCCAATTATGCCATACTGGGTTATATAATTGAAAAAATATCAGGTAAGCCATATAACCAATATTTGATAGAAAACATATTGATCCCACTTGGTATGATCAATTCCAATTTCAATTTAAGAAGCAAACATCCTCAAAAAGACGTAAAAGAATATATTATAAGGAACGGGAAAACTATACCGGTAAGATCAGTGACTTTATTAAGCGGCCCACCGGGAGCATTATGGTCAAATGCCGATGACATGGTGAGATTCGTACAACTGTTTCTTCGAAATGGGGACTCTTTGTTTTCGCCAAATACTATTACAGAAATTGAAGCAGCTCACAGTTCTTTGGCTGCCCGGTCCGGACAAAAAAATGGTTACTCTTTAGGGAATGATAATACTTTTTTTGGTTATTCAAAATTTCCTTTTAGAGGGCATGGCGGCTTAACCGGTACTTGCTATTCCTCGTGTAAATATAACCGGGAGTTGGGAATAGGTTTCGTGCTTGCATCAAACAGCAACAATAACAATTACAGGATAGAGGAGTTGATGGTTTCTTACTTTGAACAAAATATCACTGCCAAAAATCTTCCACTTCAATCACTAAATAAAAAAGCAATAGAACCATTTTTAGGACGATACCAATTTGAAAGCCCAAGAAATGAGATCTCATCCTTTTCTGATAAGTTTCAGAATGCTCCCAAAATCTATTTAAAAAATGATAGGCTATATTTTAAGCCTTTGATCGGTGAACCTTCGGAATTACTACAAACCGGACTCATGACGTTTGCCTTTCGGGGGATGAATATGCCTTTGATTTGTTTTGCAAAAAATGATCAGAACAAAAATGTAATGTTGATAGGTGGAACTTATTATGAGCAAACTTCAAATTTTTGGGCGATGCTCAGGCGAGTAGTTCTTATTATAGCTCTTATATTTTCTTTGTCATCTTTCATATTGGGAATTGCCTCATTTATCGGGTTAATTATTGGTAAACTAAGCTGGCAACATTTAATTCCCAGGGTTATACCCATGATTGGTGTAGGTTTATTGGTATGGGCAGTATTGAATTTACTAGAAGTACAAAACTATACTTATAAGTTAGCTGAGCTCAATACAATCAATTTTCGTACTATGATTATTTTTTTAGGAACTTCTGTTTTTGGTATTGCTTCGATCGTAAGTTTATTTTTTTCAACCAGGATGTTTATAAAACAGAAGAAACGCTGGTTTGCATATTATTTCTTGCTTACAAGTCTCTCGTTGTTTTTTATTGCAGCTATTTTATGGCAGAATGATTGGATCGGGCTTCGAACCTGGGCTTTATAAAAAGCTGTAATATTTGTTGTAGTCCCGACAGGAATCGAACCTGTATCAAAAGTTTAGGAAACTTCTATTCTATCCATTGAACTACGGGACCAATGATGTTTGATCAGTCTGCAAATATAAAAAGATGTCACTTATTAACTGTTTTGAGTTTCTACCCATTGCAAATGAGCAGTATGCTGATGAACTGCTAACGGAGAATATATCGTGAAAAAATAGAGTTTATACTTACACTACAAACCAGGCCACTCCCCGCCTATTGAAATTTTACATAAAACTCCCCGTTCATGATACTGATCTTTGTGCTATGCACATCTCCGTCCTTGTAGTAATCACCACTAAAAGTTCCCCTCGCCACGCCATTAGTAGTTAATTCAGTAATGGTTACCTTAAAATGATTTGCAATCGGAACATTATAAATAACCCCTTGTTCGGCCACAGTATGGCCAGCCTCATATGCCGAACCACCATTTTCATAAGTCGTCAATACGATACGATCAGGAGTATTATCGTTGTATTGCCCTGCCTGTATCGCTCCGCCTCCGGGACTATTATTTATATAGATCCCTAAATAATCATCATAAGACGTGGAGTTGGCTGCCCCAAGTATGGTGAGTTCGAGGTTTCCGCCCCCCGCATCCTGCAAATGTGCAAGCGTATGGGCTGTATAGGTCTTAGCCACTCCATTTACTGTAAAACTAACATGGTAGTTCTCATCCGAATCCGATTCTTTACTACAGGATAAAAAAAGAATAGTTGGTAAAAGAAGGATATGAAAAACTTTTTTCATACGGTTCATTGTTTTAGTGTACTAGTAATCACGAGACAATGCAACAATATACAAAAAATATGATGCTTAAGAAAGGGCAAACATGGATCAAAATATTCTTGTGCCCTGCTGACATAGGGTTGTCACTCAACCTTAGTTTCTTTGTATCCATAAATACTTTATATAATGGATAATCGATCTGAATCAATCACAGCGCCAGGAATACTCACACCCGAAGCCTTACTTGAACATTGGCAGGGACATCGTCGTGTTACCCGCCGTATGATCGAAGCATTTCCTGAAGACAAGCTTTTTACTTATTCCATCGGGGGTATGCGTCCCTTTTCTGACCTGGTTATGGAGTTTATTGGAATGGCGGAACCGGGTATTGACGGAGTAGCAACAGGAAACTGGAATGTGGTCAATGATCTTCCTCATCATGCAAAAAATAATTTGCCCAAAACAAAAAAAGAATTTCTTGAGCGATGGGATGACATAACAGAAAAGATCAATAAGTGTTGGCAACAAATTCCGGCAAAACGTTTTACTGAAATGGATAAAGCTTTTGGTCAATGGGAGGGCCCCGTTTATAGTTTTATTATTTACTGGATCGATAATGAAATTCATCATAGAGGTCAGGCTTATGTTTATTTACGTTCACTTGGTATTGAGCCACCGGCTTTTTATGACAGGAGTTGAAATATTTATCTATCTTTCATGCACATCTTCGTTTTATGAATAAAATACTTTTGTGCATGTTGCTGATGCTTGCAACACTTATTGTAAGCTCCCAGGTTAATGATAACAAGCCCCGTTTAAATCATATTGCTGTATATGTTGTCGATCTTAAAATAAGTACAGCTTTTTATAAAGACATTATTGGCCTCGATACAATTCCCGAACCTTTTCATGATGGCAGGCATACGTGGTTTGCTGTCGGAGTCAAAAGTCATTTACATATTATATCCGGCGCTGCGGCAAAAAAAGAACATGATAAAAACACCCATTTATGTTTTTCTGTAGCTTCTGTTCCTGAATTTGTCAACGTATTAGCTAAAAATAAAATTGAATATGAAAATTGGGCTGGGGAAAAGATGACCATAACAACTCGTGTCGATGGCGTTAAGCAAATTTATTTTAAAGATCCTGATGGTTATTGGATCGAGATCAATGATGCAAAAGAATGATATTTGGAATTAGGAATTTGTAATTGGGAATTAGCACATATTAGGAATAATTAATGCCAATTTCCATCTTTAGACCCAATTCCAAATTCCTAATTACCAATCCCTGCCAGCCACCTATCTTTGCAGTCCTCAAAAAGTGAAGTATGAAGTTTTATAGCCTGCTTATCAAATACCGCCTGCAACTGGGTATTGCATTGCTGATCATTGGTGGTGTTACAAATTATTTATCAGGTTTTTGGCCAGCCTTTCCCTTGTATTTTGTAGGACTTATCCTGGTGCTTGGGCATTTTTTCTTTGGTCCGCTTCGATTGATACAGGAATATTTGGAATCAGGTGATATGGAAGGTGCAGAAAAAATACTAAATACAATAAAGTTCCCCGGTCTTTTATATAAACCTATTCGTTCTGCTTATTATACATTGAAAGGAAATGTCGCGATGATGAAACAGGATTATGATGGCGCAGAAAAAATGATGAAAAAAGGATTGGATCTTGGAATGCCGATGAAAGAAGCCGAAGGTGCCAGTTTGTTACAAATGGGAATGCTCTCAATGCAAAAGAATGATATGAAGCAGGCGGAAAGTTATATACGCCAGGCATTACGCAAAGGCTTGCCTGATAAAGAAAATGAAGCAGCGGCTTATTTGCAAATGTGCAGCATCATGATGAACAAAAGAGAATTTCGTGCAGCAAAAGATTTTTTCAGAAAAGCAAAAGCCTTAAAACCTACCACTCCACAAATTGTTGACCAAATAAAACAATTGGAAAAATATATTACGAGGATACCAGGATAGATTCAAAACCAGGATTAACGGGATTTAAAAAGATTATGAGGAAATCGGGTGATTTCCTTTTTTTTATTTCAATGCACCACCAACGGATTATTAATTTAAATTCGTTTGAATAACGATCTATAAAAGAAAAGCTCGGCAAAATGTCATTTATCAGGGAAAAATTAGAAACTAAATTTCGGGAAGAGTACGAAAGGCTGAATGAAATGCAGCGCCTGGCAGTTGATACAATTGACGGACCGGTAATGGTAATTGCAGGACCGGGTACAGGCAAAACGCAAATACTTGCCAGCCGTGTTGGAAAAATTTTATTGGAAACAGATGCGCAACCTGAAAATATTCTTTGTCTTACTTATACCGATGCAGGTGTTGTTGCCATGCGAAAAAGATTATTGCAATTCATCGGATCGGATGCTTACAAAGTGAATATTTATACTTTCCATGCTTTTTGCAATGATGTAATACAGGAAAACCTTTCGTTATTTGAAAAAACAGCACTTGATCCTATCTCCGACCTGGAAAAAATTGAATTATTTAAGGAACTCATTGATTCATTTCCAAAAAATCATCCACTGAAACGTTACCGCGGTGATGTGTATTTTGAGATCAATAACCTTCAGCAACTTTTCAGTGCAATGAAAAGAGAGGGTTGGACACCAGTTTATATCAATCAAAAAATTGATGAATACATTGCTGACATTCCTACCCGTAATGAATTTATTTATAAAAGAAAATTCAAAGAATTCAATGCCGGTGATCTGAAGAAAGATAAGATAGAAGAAGAAAAAGAAAGAAAAGAAAAACTACGGGCTGCTGTCAATGAGTTTGATCGTTTCCAGCAAATGATGCGCAAAAGAAATCGCTATGATTTTGACGATATGATCAACTGGGTGATAAAGGCTTTTGAAGAAAACAAAAATCTGCTCGCTACTTACCAGGAAAAGTTTCTTTACATATTGGTTGACGAATACCAGGATACAAGTGGGACTCAAAACCGCATTGTCCAGTTACTTATTAATTATTGGGAAAAACCAAATGTCTTTGTCGTGGGAGATGATGATCAAAGCATCTATCGTTTCCAGGGTGCCAACGTGGAGAACATGATCAATTTTGCCGATAGTTATAAAAAGGACCTGATGACGGTGGTACTTACCAATAACTATCGTTCCACTCAACCTATTCTTGATATTTCAAAAACTTTAATAGACAGAAATACTGAAAGACTGGTAGAAAAATTAGAGGGATTAAGCAAGGATCTCAGGTCATCTCATCATCATATAAGCACATTAACTCATTTGCCTGCTATCAAAGAATATGAAACGCAACGACAGGAAATGATCGACCTTACTTTGCAGGTTCAAAAATTATTGGTGGAAGAAATTCCACCTGGTGAGATCGCAATCATTTATAAGGAAAATAAATATGGCATTGAGCTAGCGCAATATTTGAAACTCAAAAACATTCCTGTTTACACAAAACGAAACATTAATATTCTTGAGCTTCCGTTGGCGCAAAAAATTATTGCGATCATAAAATACCTGGCCGCCGAACACGATATACCCTACGGTGGCGATGAAATGCTTTTTGAAATTTTGCATTTTGATTGGTTTCATGTTCCAGCTGTTGAGATCGCCAAATTGAGCGTAGAGAATTCTGAAAAAAGATATGATGAGAAAACTTCATTAAGAAGGTTATTGCATGAAAAATCCATCGCAATTCCAAAAGACCTGTTTAGTGTTACTATTCATGAAGGATTAAAGAAAGCATCTTTTATACTGGAGAAACTAATTGCCGATGTACCAAACGTTACCCTTCAGCATTTATTTGAAAATATCATCCGGGAAACAGGCATTCTAAGTTATATTATGCAAAGCCCCGATAAACATTGGCAATTACAAATTCTTACAGGGCTATTTGATTTTGTAAAGGAAGAAACCAGGCGTAATGCCTCGATGAAATTGCAGCAGTTGGTAAACATCATTGACCTGATGGAAAAAGAAGAACTTTCATTGCCATTGATACAAGTAAGCGGAAGTGATAAGGGAGTTAATTTATTGACAGCACATGGCTCTAAAGGATTGGAATTTGAGTATGTTTTTTTTGCGGGATGCAATGCATCTTTCTGGGAAAAGAAACGTAAACCCGGCAGTGGTTATAGTTTACCGGATACAATGTTCTCATCTCAACCAAAATCCAGCGATGATGAAGAACTACGCCGTTTGTTTTATGTAGCATTAACAAGAGCAGAAAAACATCTTTTTATTTCTTTCAGTCGTTTTAAAAATGATGGAAAGGATCTGGAACCATCCATGTTCATTGCGGAAATACTTGACCGACATATATTACCAGCAGAAAAAGTTTTTATCAGTGAAGAAGTTTTATCTGAATTCAGCGCCTTACAATTTGGAGAAGCAGAAGCTCCCGAAATTGAAAAAATAGAAAAAGATCTCATGGATCGTCTATTGGACAAATTTGTAATGAATGTAACGGCATTGAACAATTATCTTAAATGTCCATTGGAATTTTATTTTAAGAACTTGATCCGTATTCCTTCGCCAAAAAATGAAGCAACTGAATTTGGCTCTTCTATCCACTACGCACTAGAGCATTTATTCAGAAAAATGCAGGAAGGTGGTAAGGAACAGTTTCCCTCTAAAGAAATTTTTATTTCAGATTTTGAATGGTATATGCATCGCCATCGTGAAAGTTTTACAAAAGAACAATTTGACAGACGGATGGAAATTGGTCCTGATATCCTAGCTAACTATTATGACAAGTATATCAACAGCTTTAATAAAATAGTTGCAATAGAAAGAAATATTCGCAATGTTGTAGTAAGAGGTATCCCTATAAAAGGCAAATTGGATAAACTTGAATTCGATGGCAAATCAGTGAATGTAGTTGATTATAAAACCGGTGACCCTGATAAGGCTATTCCAAAAACAAAAGGGCCTTCCGATAAGGATCCAAATGGTGGTGATTATTGGCGTCAAGCTGTTTTCTATAAAATTCTTGTTGATAATTATGAACAAAAAAGCTGGAAGGTCGTTAGCACTGAATTTGATTTTATTGAACCTGATAAAAAGAAAAATTACAGGAAAGAAAAATTGGTTATCACTCCGGCTGATATTGAAACCGTGAGCCAACAAATAATGATGGTATGGCAAAAGATCCAGGACAGGGAATTTTATATCGGCTGCGGCAAACCCGATTGCCATTGGTGCAATTTTGTTAAAACAAATAATCTTGCTATTGCATTACACGATATGGAACTAGAAGAAGAGAACCAATAGAACCATGATTAACACGATTTTTTAGGATTATTAGGAAATCCTGAGGAGTCTTTATATATAAACAAGTTAAGTTTGCAGCCGAAGAAATTTATTGAATGAAAAGAATTCTCCTTTGTTTCCTCATAATCTTTTTAATCTCAAAAATCGTGGTTCTAACTGGCTGCGCCAATATGATACCTCCCACCGGCGGCGACAGGGATTCACTCCCTCCACTGCTTTTAAAAGTATCACCACCTGATTCAAGCAATAATTTTAATACCAGGACGATCACTTTTACTTTTGATGAGTTTATCGAACCGCCACAGGAGATCTTTAAAAATCTTCTTGTTTCACCTTCACCTTCTATCCCTCCTAATGTGGAATCGAAATTAAGAACACTTACAGTGAAGATCAAGGACACACTTGAACCCAACACAACTTACTATTACAATTTTGGCGATGCGATAAAAGATGTGAATGAAGGGAACGTGTTACATAATTTTTCTTACATCTTCACAACGGGCAACACATTAGATACGCTTCAACTTTCGGGTAAGGTTTTACTTGCCGAAACCGGCAGTGTCGATAGTACATTGTTTGTTATGCTCTACAAAAGCGGAGTGGATTCTGCAGTTATAAAAGACCGGCCCCGTTATATTGCCAGGGTTGATGGTAAGGGTAATTTCCGGTTTTTATATTTGCCATCGGGCACCTATTATATATATGTTATGGATGACAGGAAACTATACTCTAAACAATCACTTTTTGGATTTAGCGATAGTGTTGTAGAAATAAAACCTAATTCTTCTCCTGTTACCCTATATGCATTTGTAGAAGAGAAACAACAAGCATTACCAACTGCAAATCTTATCCCGGGAAATCGGGCCGGTGCAAAACCTGATGAAAGAAGACTAAGGTTCTCAAGCAGCGGCAATACGCAGGATCTTCTCGGAGATTTTTATTTAAACTTTGAACGACCGCTACGTAATCTTGATACAACAAAACTGCAAGTAAGTATAGACTCAACTTTTAACCCTGTATCCTCAAACTGGGAAATTGATAGCCTGAAAAAAAGGCTCACCTTAAAAACTACCTGGAAAGAAAGTACTCGTTACAATTTAATACTTGATAAAGATTTTGCAGAAGACAGTTCCGGTCGAAAATTACTTAAGACTGATACCCTAAATTTCACAACAAGAAAACAAGCCGATTATGGTTCTCTAAAGATCAGTTTTACCAATATTGATCTTTCAAAAAATCCTGTATTGCAGATCACTCAGAATGGTACTGTAGTAAATGCATTCCCATTAAGTGCTTCTGAACTTTATCAACCTTTATTTAATCCCGGTGAATATGAACTCAGCATTCTTTACGATGAAAATAAAAATGGACATTGGGATCCGGGTAAATTTTTCGGAGGAAGAAAACAACCCGAACTGGTCAAACCGCTCAATAAAAAGATAACCGTCCGTTCTAATTGGGACAATGAGTTTGAAATAAAATTATAAGGGTACAAGACACAAGATTCAGGGTACAAGAATTGTGTCTTGTGCCTTGTACCTTGTACCTTCGTTCTATGCAATTTTCCTCTCAACTTCTTGAAAATGCTGTCAACGAATTTGCCAAGCTTCCCGGTATTGGTAAAAAAACTGCGTTGCGTTTAGTCCTGCATTTATTAAAGCAGGAGGAAAATAATGTACAACAGTTCAGCGAAGTGATCGCTAAAATGCGCAATGAAATAAAATTTTGCCAGCGCTGTTACAATGTAGCCGATGGAGACATCTGTTCGATCTGCGCTAACAGTATGCGCAAGCAGGAAACCATTTGTGTTGTCGAAAATATCCGCGATGTAATTGCCATTGAAAGTACCCAGCAATTCAATGGCACTTATCATGTTCTCGGCGGTATCATTTCACCGCTTGATGGCGTTGGACCCGACCAGCT
>Ga0193740_1000458_pt1 | contig 11019 bp, 11 predicted proteins | sample L2s1metaG_FD_145072 | JGI IMG/M metagenome (GOLD analysis project Ga0193740, IMG submission 145072) | Soil microbial communities from a riparian zone of the East river system, Colorado, United States - L2s1 | ecosystem: Environmental > Terrestrial > Soil > Riparian zone | place: USA: East River... | reverse complement strand
GCGGTGGGTCAGAAAAAATGCCAAACCCTGAAACCAGGTCTTGCGGATTCCCTGGTTTCCAATTTGGATATTTACCATCACCCGGCTTTCGATATTCAGGCTCAGGAGAAAGATAGATTGTGACGGTTTGTGCTGACCATACAAAAGTCATAATATGATCTATTACCGCATTCCTAGTGACGTCATCATAATATAGAAGAAAGCCTGCACAAAACCACTCATATCTTTGTTTTTGCTGGAACTCCAGCACAGTAGTTAACTTATAGGTAACCCATTCCTTTCCTTTATTTTTCGGAGTGGAATCCTCAAAAGGCGCTTTAGCATTTTTATCTTTTTGGTTCTCTTGCCACTCTTTTTTTTCTTCGGCCGTTTTTGCAATTTTCATATACTGAAATTTATTGTTGGCACTACCATTTTTTCAGCCACTGCATTGCTGTTTGCTTTCCTTCAAGATTATGCTCAACTACTTTCTGTAGCAATAGCCTGGCCTTTGGTTTATCACCGGATTGATTGCGTTTCATCAGAGTGAGGGCCTGGTAAAATGTGGCTGGATTAGAATAGAGTGGATATGTCTCCAATTGTTGAAAATACGCAAGGGCTTTGTCGTACTCCGCTAACCTAAGGTAAACAATTCCCAAATATTTTTTTGCAGAATAATTGCCGCTGTCGCCTTTTAGGATGGATTTAAATATGTGTGACGACGCGATCAATTTATCGTTATTGTATAAGTTCAATCCCTGTTGCATGCTATCTATCATGATACCCATTGTGACGGGCAAAGTTTTCAAATCGTGTTGAATATAGTTTTCAGCTGTTTCCTGCACGGGCAAAGCCCTTGAGGAAAATAAATACCATGATGAGATCAGAAGAATAATAATTGCTGCGGCTGCCATGGATCGATAAATCCATACTCTTCTTACATTTTCGCGATCTGACTTAATTGTTAAAGCATCATCGCTGTCTATCAGGTCTTTAAACCATATTTTCTTTTCCGTTACCAGTTGCTCTTTTAAAACCTGTTTGGCAGAAATATAAAAAGCAACTTGCTGTGCAAAATTTTTATCCCCCACAAGCAATTGTTCAAACTTTTCAGCTTCGTCCAGGCTCAGCGTGTGATTAAAATATGCATCAATATATTCGGAATGATCAGTCATATCTTATTAATTAGAATGATAAAGCTGTTTCAACTTGTCCAGGCATCTTAATCTCGTTGTTTTAACTACGTCAGGCGTCTTATATTTCATTAGGTCAACAATCTCCCGGTCACTATAATCATTGGCCCAAAGAAGTAAGAGTTCCTTGCAATTATTTCCAATTTCCAGTAATTTTTGTCGCAACACTTCATGATCGGTCTTCATAATGAGTTCCTGGATTATCGTCCGCGCCTGGTCTGAAACCTGCATCAACAGATCAGGAATTTCTACTACCCGATTGACGCTATTTTTATTTGTCGTCCTTTTTCTGATAAGGTCAACATATTTATTATGAAAAATACTGTAGAGCCAGGTTTTTAATGACGAATCCCCCCGGAATGAGCCAGTTACAATCTTTTCAATTGCCGAAATAATGGTATCGCTGTAGAGGTCAAAAGCTTCTTCGTACGATAGTGAATACTTATGGATGGCATCCTTAATAAAATAGGTGTAGCGTTTAAAGAGCAGTTCTTCACCCTTCCTTCTATCCACTCCGCTCAAAGTAAGGTTGTCGATAATTTGACGTTCATCTGATGGAGCAATTGCTTTAAATAGATTCATCGAATTTGATCTTTTCCAAGTTACCAAAAAAATTTTGTGCTTTTTGTTTCCAATATCTCTTTTATTGTCGACTAATTTGGATATGCCGCAAAAAACTGTACAGACTGTGATCTTATCAGCATAGAACATAAACTGTTTCAATCTACCTTCTGAAAAAAAGAACTTCCTTATTGTTGGACCTGTATCAGAATTTATTAACTACTAAACTTTTCAAAAATGAAAAAGCTATTAAAAATGGCAGGTCTTTTCCTTGTCGTTTTTGTCACCGCCACTGTTAACGCACAAGAGGCAAATGTTTCTCAGAAGGAATTTGAATCCACTTCAGATTATGCAGCAAAAACAACTGCAAATGATCGTGCCATCATCAAATTCGGAAAAACTTTCCCAAATGCAAGTAGTGAGAGTTGGACGAAAACAAGAAATGGGTTTGCTGTTCGATTTACCTCAAACAGCATTGATCATCTAGTTTTCCTGACGAAGCGTGGTAATGTTATTGCATCAATGAAGCATTACACTGAAAAAGAACTTTCATCAGACGTTCGGGAAATCATCAGGTATGGATATCCAGCATATTCGATCAAATTCGTGAAAGAAGTTCATGCTGCTAATGCTATTGCTTACCTGGTTACAATTGAGGACGCCACTTCATGGAAAATCATTCGTGTGGTAAATGGAGAATCAGACGTTTACCAGGAGTTTACGAAAGCCAAATAGTAATTGAAAAGCGAAAAAAATACTCTAGACGTATAGCATGGACTGTGGTTAAAAAAATCTTTGCTTCATCACTTCGTATAGTATCATTCCTGTCGCAACCGAAACATTCAACGATTCAAAGTCCCCAGCCATGGGGATTTTGAATTTTTCATCAGATGCCTTAAGTAAAGCCGGGTAAATTCCTTTTTCCTCGCTGCCCATTACAATTGCAAGCGGTTCTTTAAAATCAATATCAAATACATTTTTTACTGCGCTCATTTCGGTGGCTAATACCTTAATGCCGTTGAGATGCAATTCATCTACTGCTTTTACCAATGAATTCACTCTGCACACTGCTATTTTTTCAAGTGCACCTGCAGAAGTTAATATGGCGTCTTCATTTAATGCACCTACTCCTTTGTCGGGTATAATAATCGCCTGAACTCCGGCACAAAAAGCGGTTCGTGCAATGCCGCCAATGTTTCTGATATCGGTAATTCCATCAAGAATTAAAAACAGGGGAATATCGCCCTTTTCAACCACCCATGAAATTACCTGCTGTAATTCCTGGTAGTGAACTTTTGATATCAATGCAATAATTCCATCGTGGCCCTCAATATTGAAACTGTTTAATTTTTCAACAGGAACATAATTTATTGGCACACTGTTTTCCGATGCAAGGGATTTTATCTCTTTAAGCGATGCGTTGTTGATCTTATTGTTTATATAGATCCGGTCGAGTGGCATTCCTTCCTGCATTGCCTTCATTACAGCTTTTGTACCCGCAATTAACGAACTCTTTTTTGGCCTGGCCTGTGGTCTGAAGTGTTTCACCTGTCAAAAATAAGTCAGAGGGAAGTTTCCTTTTTAAATAAGCCGAATAGAGATAGAATAATAAATCCAACCACAATTGCAATCAACAAGAATTTTATTGCCGCGATGTAAAAAACTATGTGCAATACCGACGTATCAAATCTTCCATTCCAAATCAGTATTAATAAAAAATTTTCTAATGCATCAAATGCGGCTGCAGAAAATGCAAGGGTCGAAAAAATATTGCTTTTATTGTTTTTTATGGCCTTGCAGGCTGAAACCAGAAACCATGTGTAGGCCACAATGAGTAAAAAATCGATGTAAATAATATTTGCAACCGTTTTATAGTTCCAGAACATTTGCAGTTGATGGAAACGTCCAGGCGTTTTTGCAAATTCCAGGTCAATAATTCCCTTTGGGCTTTGAGGAGTAACCAAGCTGTTGCCTTGCCATCGCGTAAAGAGGATCATCCCGATCAGAAAGACAAATGATAACAAAAGATTTTTATTCATGTAGTGAAAATAAAAAAACCCCTGCAAGCGCAGAGGTCTTCGAACGAGGGAGCGACTTGTTATTTGATTCCAAAAGCTTTCTTTACTTTCGGAACGTAGTCCAGTTTTTCCCAGGTAAACAATTCCACTTTCCTTGTGATTGTTTTTCCACCCGGCTGGCTAAATTGTTTTTCCACTACTTCGGGTTTGCGGCCCATGTGTCCATATGCAGCGGTTTCGCTATACATGGGATTACGCAGCTTTAAACGTTGTTCAATAAAATAAGGACGCATATCGAAAATGCCTTCAACAATTTTGGCGATTTCCCCGTCGCTCATTTCTACCCTTGCAGTGCCAAAAGTATTTACGTTAACACTTGTTGGTTGAGCAACACCAATAGCATATGAAACCTGCACAAGTACTTCATCACAAACACCAGCAGCTACTAAATTTTTTGCGATATGACGCGTTGCATAAGCAGCAGAACGGTCCACCTTTGAAGGATCTTTACCACTAAAAGCACCACCACCGTGAGCACCTTTTCCTCCATATGTATCAACAATGATCTTACGGCCTGTTAAACCGGTGTCGCCATGAGGGCCGCCAATTACAAACTTCCCGGTGGGATTAACATGATACTTGATATCATCATTAAACAACTTTGCGTATTTCTTATACTTAGATTTTACACGAGGAATTAAAATGTTGATCACATCTTCCCTGATCTTTTTAGCCATTTTAGCGTCCGTATCAAAATCATCATGCTGCGTGGATACCACGATAGCATCGATCCGCACAGGACGATTATTATCATCGTATTCCAGCGTTACCTGGCTCTTTGCATCTGGCCGTAAATATTTGACCTGCTTGTTTTCTCTTCGCAATGCAGCCAGTTCCTGTAATAATTTATGAGCTAGATCTAAAGCCAATGGCATGTAATCCTCTGTCTCATCGGTGGCATAGCCAAACATCATTCCCTGGTCACCTGCACCCTGTTCCTCCTTCTTCTGCCTGTCTACTCCCTGGTTAATATCAGAAGATTGTTCATGGATAGCTGATAAAATTCCGCAGGAATTAGCTTCAAACATGTATTCACTCTTGGTATAACCAATACGGCGGATTACTTCCCTGGCAATGTCCTGAACATCGAGGTAAGCCTTTGATTTCACCTCTCCGGCAAGTACAACCTGCCCTGTTGTTACCAGGGTTTCGCACGCCACCTTTGAGTTTGGATCGAAGGCGAGGAAGTTGTCAATGAGTGCATCCGATATTTGATCAGCTACTTTATCAGGATGTCCTTCGGATACGCTTTCAGATGTAAATAAATAAGGCATAATCTGTTATTAACAGTGGTAAATTTTAAATTCGGGTGCAAATATAATAATGGAAAATTAGAGGTTGGAATAAACTATTCTAAGACGTAAGCGAGAGTTTGGATCAGCATAACTTCCGCCCGCCAAAACCAGCCTTCCTTCTGCAACCCGGCTATTAACCGGAAGGTTTTTTTGATAACTGGCAAAAGCAATGCTATACTCCCAGGCCCTCAAAGGTGCCCATAAACGCAAAGTATCGTTACGTTCGTGCTTAGTAACAACACCCTGTACATATCTTGTTATATCAAATCGATAAAGATTGTCTTTTATCGTTCCTCCAAAGTTGAGGTAACCAATAGAACCGTCGTTTCCTAATAAAAGATCCTTCTCAAAAAGATAAGAGCTATCTCCTGCGGCACTGGTTCGGTACCTGTCCAGTAATAACCGGAAAGGGGGTGGAAAGATGTTATCATTTACTGATGGAATTTTGGTGGCAACGATTTCCGCCCTGTGAATGACCTTATTACCCAACGTGCTCAGATCTGGAATCACAATGGATGCATATGAACCTGAAGGTGAACTTTGAATATAGATTTTATCTGCAGCCGTATTGTTCAATGAAGAGGCCCAATTGCCACCAGGCTGCACATTTACATAATTTGACTGACCATTGGATCTATGGCCATATTCTACAATGGCAGTGGTGTCTTTATTATTTTGTTTGTACCTGTAATAAACAATCAGTTTTGTAGCCGTGTCAGTTAGGTCAAAATAAGATAATGCATTGCCAGTATTGGAGGCTTTTATCGATAACCCATTAAAGATGGTTTTAAAAAGAGAATCGTTTTTATAACCGCCTGCGGTATCCATTTGCGCTAACTTATTTCCTATCGAAACATCCAGTTTTATTCGGACTACGTTAGCAACTTTAAAAGTGTCAACGGGATTAATTACAGGAAATGAATCATCCACCTGGGTGATGGTATAAGTTTTCGTGCCTACCTGGGTACCATTAAAATCAGTAGCAGGATCGCTATACCTGTAAAGACTGTCTTCGCTTAAACTTGAACTATGGCCCGTAAATGGAATTTCGAATACATTGACTGTTTGTATGCCATTTGAGATAGTGTCGCCATATGCTCCCGAGTATCTAAGGGATAGAACTACTGAATCAATAGCGGGTATACTGTCCCTCCTCGGTAGAAAAGGATATGAGCCGTACCTGGGCGCACTTACATTAAAACAAAAATTTGCATGAACATGTCCGAATTCAGGATCCATAATATCCCCCAAAGCAACTTGATCAGTGTAATAAACTCTATGTCCACTGTCATTTTTTATAAAGGAGGTTAACACCGAATTTTTGGTGAGTGCATTCAATGAAACTTCAAACGTATTTATATTATCAACTGCGGGAATGAGGTCACCACCGAGTTCAGTGGCTTCATTTATTTTTTTACAGGAGAAAAGAACTAAAAAAAAAGAAACGATCAGGAATACAAATGCCGGTCTGAACTTTTTCACTAATAAGATTTATAGCAGTTTGAAATTACTTGTTCGCAAGATCGCCATACAGTTGTAAATAGTCTGTTAAATCAGATTCGGCATTATATGGAAGAGTTTTCTTTCCTCTCGCTTTTGAAAATTCATCAACTAATTTTTTATCAATCTTCTCTGCACCAAAAGTGATTGCATCTGCATAAGAAGCTCCGCCGCGGAACATAGCAATATTGTTTGTTTCTTTATAAGGCTCCAGGTCTTTTTCTTTAATGGAAGGATGAATGATTGCTTTCTCAAGAAAATCGCTACCTAATTTTTCCTTGAATGTTGTCTGACCTATTGTATAAATAATCTTACTGTGTGCAAAGACAGGTTCCTTTTTATATACTGTTTTCAAATACGCCGGAATCAGTCCTGTCATCCATCCGCTGCAATGAATAAGATCGGGAGGCCATCCGAATTTTTTTACTGTTTCCAATGCCCCTTTACAAAAGAAAATTGTTCTTAACCCATTATCATCATACCATTTTTCACTTTCATCGGAGAAAATGAACTTCCTTTTGAAGAGGTCCTCATTGTCCAGAAAATAAACCTGCAAACGGGCATTTGGCAAAGAAGCCACCTTGATCTGTAATGGAAAATCTTCATTGCCGATTGAAACATTGATACCCGACAAACGTACGACCTCATGCAAACGGTGGCGGCGCTCATTAATGGCACCAAACCTGGGCATAATACAACGAACTTCAAACCCGGATTCGTTTGATTTAACAGCAAGCCTGTTTACAATTTCAGAAAACTCGGTAAGTTCAAGGTATGGAGACATTTCATTGGCAATGAATAAAATTCTTTTCTTTGCGGACATTTTTACGGTTTTAAAAACGGGGAAAGGTTTGCAAAAGTACTTATTTATTGTCAAACGAAACCATTGTAACTCCTCCAATCCACAGTCATGATCATTTTTAAAAAGGCAAAACAACTGGCAAAATATATTGACCAGGAAAAAAAAGAAGGCAAAAAGATTGGATTTGTTCCTACTATGGGAGCCCTTCACGAGGGACACTTATCGCTGATTGACACCTGTAAAAAATCAAATGACATTGTTGTTTGCAGCATCTTCGTTAATCCCACTCAATTCAACAATTCTGATGACCTGAAAAACTACCCTGTTTCGACGGCAAGCGATATTGAGAAATTAATCCACCATAAGTGTAATACCTTATTTCTCCCAACGGTTGATGAAATGTATCCGAAAGGCTTCGCGAAGAAAAAATATGAACTTGGTGAAATTGAAAACAAGCTGGAGGGCCACTATCGCCCCGGACATTTCCAGGGTGTATGCCAGGCCGTTGATCGATTATTGGAAATTGTACAGCCCCATAATTTTTATTTGGGACAAAAAGATTACCAACAGTGCATAGTGATTAAAAAACTGCTTGAAATAACTGGTAGAGAAAGCAATGTCCATTTGACTATTGTTCCAACTGTAAGAGAACCGGATGGCCTTGCCATGAGTAGCCGAAACCTTCGCCTGGATGATGGGCAAAGAAAGCTGGCGAATTCGATTTTTAAAGAATTAATCTATATAAACGAAAATATTCATAAACATCCATTGAGCGAATTGAAAAAAAATGCCATCCAGCATTTGACTCAAAAAGGGTTTAACGTAGACTACATTGAAATTGCAAATGCAAATGATCTTTCTCCTGCAACCTCCACTTCAGGCAAATTGGTTGTTGTTGCTGCAGCTACAACAGGCAATATCCGGTTAATAGACAACATGATTTTAAAATAACAGTAACTCTACACCTGCATTTAGCTTTGCCGCAACACAAACTATTGCTATATCGAAACCAGCATGCACGGAACGATTATTATAGAAGCAAAACTGAATTATGTAGTCAGCTCAACATGGGACGAGATGTTACCAAGCTAATTGAGAACGAAAATGCAGATTGTTAATGTTAATGGACGGTACGAATCGAACCCAACTGATCAGATGAGAAAGGTGAAGCGGGTGAATGCTGTATTAATGGAGCAACGGTGCAAAAACGTGTTGCTGGTGAAGTGTTGATCAGTACCCTAAATTGCACTAGTTATTCTAAGAAGCAAAACCATTAAAGCCACGGAAAGTATTTCGCAATAATGGAAACAAATTGTGATCCCATTAAAAACAGTTTGAGTGTGTAAAAGTGTAGTAATTCTTACATAATGCAGGAGACACCAAATGTTAAATACTAATAAGAGTCCCGTGTGTATAAGGAATTCATTTTTATTTCTTTGGCTATCTTCGGTGTGAATGAAGAAACCAATTTTATCCATACTCCAGTACCTGTTTTTTTTCGGATTGGGAGTTTTGTTTGTCTGGCTTACTGTTAAAGACATTAACAGAGAACAATGGCAACATATTAAAACATCAATTCAACAGGCGAGACATTGGTTAATTATTCCGGCGTTTCTTTTACTGTTTCTTGCACATTATAGCCGCGCCATTCGTTGGAAGATATTAATGGAACCCTTAGGCTATAAGCCAAGTACATTCAACACATTTGCGGCAGTTATGATTGGATACCTGGTGAATGCAGGTGTGCCAAGGCTGGGTGAAGTGGTTAAATGTACCCTCCTTTCCCGTTATGAAAAGGTAAGAGCCGACAGGCTGGTGGGAACAATAGTAATGGAAAGAGCAGTTGATGTTGTTTGCTTGTTGCTTGTTTTTGTATCAGCTTTAATTTTTCAGGGGGGGTTTATTGGTGAACATTTAGCTGCAAAATTTTCCAGCTTTTTTCAGGATCGAACCGGCCATACTTCTATTAGAAAACTGATTATTGTACTGGTGGCAATAGTGGGTTTTGTTTCTATCCTTTATTTTGTTTTAAAAAAATTCGGACATATTGATGCAGTTGCCAAGGTGAAGGAAGTTATGCGTGGAATTGTACATGGCCTGAATAGTATTCGCCTGGTTCAACACAAAGGATGGTTCCTTTTTCATACTGTGCTGATCTGGGCCCTTTACCTTTCAGCCACTACTATCGGAATACTGGCACTGAGAGAGACTGCACATCTTGGATTTGGCGGAGGCCTGACTACTTTAGCCGTGGGGAGTGTTGGCATGATCATAACACCGGGAGGAATTGGCGCTTACCCGTTGCTGGTAGCCAAATTAATGGGCTGGTACGATCTTGACGAGAAGACGATTGGCAATGCGCTTGGATGGTTGCTTTGGTCCGTTCAAACGATAATTATCCTGGTCGGGGGACTTGTGTTCTTTGCATTGTTTTCTTATCACAATAAAAAAAACAGAATTGAGAAACGGCAACAGTATATACGAGAAAATATTGACCCTGCCTGATCTTCAAAAAAAGATAGCACAATGGCGATTGTTAGGCAAAACCGTAGTGTTTACTAACGGATGTTTCGATATTCTTCATGCTGGCCATCTGGCTTCTTTAATTGAAGCTGCAAAACACGGGGACATTTTAGTTATTGGACTAAACGCCGATAATTCGATTAAGGGACTAAAAGGTCCTGGTCGGCCGGTTAATACTGAAAACGAACGAGCATTGCTGTTGGCATCACTTGTTATGGTCGATGCTGTTGTTTTATTTTCCGAACCCACTCCTCTTGAATTGATTCTTACAATAAAGCCTGATATATTGGTGAAAGGCGGTGATTATAAAATTGAGGACATTGCGGGAGCCCAGGAAGTAATAAGTTGGGGAGGAAAAGTGATTATCAATCCAATTGTAGAGGGCTTTTCCACATCTTCTATCATTAATAAAATTCAAAATTCGTAACGGCATTTTAGTTGAGCACGGATGTTGCATATATTTAGGGTGAAACCTAAGCAATACGATGCCGCATCAAAAACGAAAAACAATCCCAAGAGATATAAGCTGGCTTTCATTTAATGGCCGGGTTTTGCAGGAAGCCGCTGATGAGACTGTGCCGCTGTGGGAACGCATTCGCTTTTTGGGAATTTTTTCCAACAATCTTGATGAATTTTTTCGTGTACGGGTAGCCACGCTTAAGCGCATGATACAGGTTGGCAATAAAGCCAAAATGCATTTAGAAGAAAATCCCGAAACAATTCTTGAAGAAATCCAGATGACGGTGTTGAATCAACAAAGTGAATTCAACCGCATTTGGGAAAATATCCTGGAGGAGATGAACGAACAAAAGATCTTCCTTGTTTCGGAAAACGACCTAAATCCTGAACAACAAGCCTTTGTTCAACGTTACTATGATGAAGAAGTAAGCGCCAATGTCATTCCTTTAATGATCGAATCAATTCAGGACCTCCCATTTCTTCGTGATAAATCCATTTATGTTGGCGTAGTGCTTTCGAAAAAAGAAAGTGCATTAAAAAGAATGTATTCCATCATTGAAGTCCCTACAAGAGTACAAAGCCGTTTTGTTTTGTTGCCTTCGCCGGACGATGAACACCATATTATTTTG
>Ga0193740_1000457_pt1 | contig 11024 bp, 6 predicted proteins | sample L2s1metaG_FD_145072 | JGI IMG/M metagenome (GOLD analysis project Ga0193740, IMG submission 145072) | Soil microbial communities from a riparian zone of the East river system, Colorado, United States - L2s1 | ecosystem: Environmental > Terrestrial > Soil > Riparian zone | place: USA: East River... | reverse complement strand
GAACCATTAACTGCAGCTGAAAAGAAACTTCGGCGATATGTTACTGTCAACATTGACGATCTGTTTGACCCATCTGATCCAACAGGCAGCACTTACAAAACGGTTACATCATCAAACGGATTAACGCCGCCCGCACTTGCTAACCTGTTCCCTGCCATGATGAAATTCAATCACAACTTCGATGGCGGATGGCTGGGTGGTAACTTTCAGCAAAAGCTGGGTAATATCATGATCATACGTATGGCTGAAATTTATTTAATCGCCGCTGAAGCCACTCTTCGTTCAACTGGTGACGGAGGGGCTGCTGCGCAATATCTGAATGTTTTGCGCAGGCGTGCCTGTCGTAATATTTCAGACTTCAATGCGACTACCGGAATGCAGTTAAGTACCGCAACCATGAACATTGTTTTTGATGAATATGCCCGCGAACTTTGTGGTGAGTACAACCGTTGGGCCCTTTTGAAACGTAATAAAGCTTTTGAATCCCGGTTACAAACGTATAACAAAACAGCTTTTACAAATTTTGTTCCAGCTAAACACTATGTTCGCCCCATTCCATCCAGCTTCCTGAATCAAATTAATAATGCAGATGAATTTGGGAAGAATGGTTACTAGCGATTTAATAAGTATAATTTCTGAATAATAAAGCAATTAAAATAGAGGGCAGTGTTAAGCTCCCTCTATTTTGGCAAATTCGTTGTTATGATGAGATACAGAAAGCTTGTTTTCTTGCTTTTGATTTGTTGGTTGAGTAAATCTTATGCACAGACCTCCGATGATGCTTTTAAAAAGCCATTAAAAGATGTATTGGTTGACATACAATCGAGATATAGTATTTCAATTCGTTATACTGAGGAACTGGTAAAAGACAAATGGGTTAGTTATGCACAATGGCGTTACCGTCCGGATGTTGAAAAAACTTTAGAGAGTATTCTTGCTTCGCAGGATATTACGTTCGCAAAAGATGGAGATAAAAAATATAAGCTTCAAAATTTTCAATACCATCTGAAAACTGTTGAAGAAGGAAAGCAACAACTGAACTGGCTTTCATCTCTGTACAACGATGCAGAAAGCTGGCAATTGCGAAGGGATTCTCTAAAAAAATGTCTTCTCTCTGCATTGCGACTTACAAGGCTACCAACAAAACCCTCCTCGCACCCTATTGTTACACCAATAAGAAAGTTCAGGGATTATACTGTTCAAAACATCGCCATTGAAACTTTACCAGGCATTTATGTATGTGGCTCATTGTATCGTCCTTTGAAATACAAAGGGAAAATTCCGGTCGTATTGAATCCTGATGGACATTTTTCAAAAGGTCGTTATCGCGACGACTGCCAGTATCGTTGCGCTGTTCTCGCTAAAATGGGAGCAATCGCATTTAGTTATGATTTATTTGGATGGGAAGGGGAATCGATTTTGCAGGTTGATCCGAAAGATCATAGAAGGAGTTTGGTTCAAACTATACAGGTTTTAAATACCGAAAGAATTGTTGATTATCTCTTATCGCTAAAAGATGCTGATCCCTCGCGGGTGGCAATAACCGGTGCATCCGGAGGCGGCAGCCAAACCATGTTGATGACAGCAATTGATGACCGCATTAAATTGAGTATTCCTGTTGCGATGCTTTCGTCATATCATAGCGGTGGTTGTCCCTGTGAAAGCGGGATGGGTGTTCATTTATGCGGCGGCGGAACAAACAATGCAGAAATAGCATCAATGGCTGCACCCCGTGCAATGCTCATCGTTTCTGATGGTGGCGACTGGACACGGCATGTTCCTGAAAACGAATTTCCTTTTGTACAAAGAATCTATGACTATTATGGACAGAAGAATGCCGTTGAAAATTTTCACCTGGCAAAAGAGGGTCACGATTATGGTTTTTCTAAACGTAAAGCCATGTACCATTTTATTGCAAAACATTTTAGGTTGGACCTGGATAAAATTAAAAATGCAAAGGGAGATTTTGATGAATCAGGAATAACGGTTGAAAATGAAAATGCATTGAAAGTATTTGGCAATGTAGGGGAACATCTTCCTGCGAAGGCAGTTAAGGGCTTTGAGAATGTTAGTAAAGTTTTTGAATCGGCCATTCAATAAATGAATAATGCGATTTCTTCATAAATTTTTTGCCACGATACTACTGTTTGCTTTTTGTTTAGAAGCACTCGCACAAAGCAGTGGTGCTTCGAAACAACGTTACAAAGTTGCCGTTGTTGATTTGATGATCCTCAAACGCCAAAAGCTGGGGGCATTTCAGTTAACAAAAGAGATCGGTGCCGATGGGGTGGAAGTGGATATGGGGGGACTTGGCAACCGCCCAACATTCGATAATCAATTATTGATTGATTCAATCAGGAAACAATTTTTAGATAAGACCAGGGAATTGCAGTTGGAGATCCCTTCCCTTGCTATGACAGGTTATTACGCACAATCTTTTTGCCAGAGAGAACAGTTCATTCAATCGATACAGGACTGCATCGCAACAATGAAACTAATGAATGTGAAAGTTGCTTTCCTGCCCTTAGGTGTTCAATGTGACCTGGTAAAAAAACCTGAGCTGAGAGACTCTGTTATCAGTCGCTTGAAGGTTGCAGGAAAAATGGCCGAAGAAGCAGGTGTTATCATCGGGATTGAAACGGCTCTCGATGCAAAGGGTGAAAAGAAATTATTGCAGGAAGTGGCCTCTCCAGGTATAAAAAGCTATTTCAACTTTTCTAACGCATTGAAGAACGGCCGTGATGTAAACAGGGAATTGGAAACACTCGGAAAAAAATACATTATTCAGATACACTGTACAGATGATGACGGAGTGTTGTTGAAAGACAATAAAAGGCTAGATATGAAGAAGGTAAAAAAGACATTGGACAAAATGAATTGGAGTGGTTGGCTGGTCATTGAGCGTTCAAGAGACGCTAAAGAACCAAACAATGTAAAAAAGAATTTCGGTTCCAACACAACTTATGTAAAATCAATATTTCAAACCCAGGTAAATTAATGAGGACCGGTAAACTGTTTATACTTTTTGTTTGGCTGATCCCGTCATTGGCATGGTCACAGTTGTACGTTTCTACAACCGGATCAGATCGCAATGAGGGAGGCAAATCATCACCTTATGCAACAATTGCAATGGCGGTGCGAAAAGCAAGAGAAATGCGAAGGCTCAACGATCCTTCAATAAAACAGGGAATAGAAATCATTGTAGAAAACGGAACGTACCGGCTTTCTGAAACATTATTCATTCGTCCGGAAGATTCGGGGACGGATGGAAGTCCTACCATCATTAAGGCAGCACCTAATGCTCGCCCGGTTTTTAGTGGTGGTATTGAAATTCGTGGATGGAGAAAATTGCAGGCAAGTGTAATCGGTCTTCCTGCAACTTCAAAAACTAAAGTTTGGATGACAGATGTTCCAATGAAGGGCAACATTATTCCGTTCCGGCAACTATGGATAAACGGGGTAAAAGCCATTCGTGCAAAAGCACAGAATGCAGATACCCTATCACGTATTCTATCATGGGATCATAAATTGCAAACCTGCTGGATTCCAAAACCTGCGGGAATCGATCTCTCTTCTGCAAAGGGAGTTGAAATGTTCATTCATCAATGGTGGGCAATCGCTATTCTACGCGTTAAATCCATGAAGATAGTTGGTGACAGTGCCCAACTTAGTTTTTATCAACCGGAAAGTCGAATTCAATCGGAACATCCGTGGCCTGCGCCTTGGATTTCAAAAGAAACAGGAAATTCTGCATTCTATTTAACCAATGCCATTCAGTTTTTAGATGAACCCGGCGAATGGTATTTGGACCAACAAGAGGGGAAAATTTATTACTATCCCAGGAACAACGAAAACATGAATTCGGTTTCTGTTGTTGCCCCCATACTCGAATCCATAGTAAATATCCAAGGGACGGTTGATCGCCCCGTTTCCAATATTTTTTTCAATGGAATTTCATTTGAACACACAGGATGGCTGCGGCCCTCTCAACAGGGCCATGTGGCGCTACAGGATGGAATGTATTTTTTGGATGCATATAAATTAAAAGTTCCGGGCACGTCTGAAAAGAAAACATTGGAAAACCTGGCCTGGGTGGGAAGGCCAGCAGCAGCAGTGGAAGTTTCGTACTCAAGTAACATCAAATTTGAAAACTGTCGCTTCCAACACCTGGCATCAACAGGATTAGACTTTCAAGAAGGTGTAAATAATTCCAACATGACCGGGAATCTTTTTAAGGATGTTGGAGGGAATGCAATTCTTGCGGGGGTGTTTTCGGATGAAGCTATGGAGGCGCATCTTCCTTACAATCCAACTGAAAAAAGAGAAGTAACAACCGATATCACTATCTCCAATAATTTAATTACTGATGTTGCCAATGAAGACTGGGGTTGTGTTGGCATTGCCGCGGGGTTTGTAAAAAATACTGCAATTGAGCACAATGATATTTCAGACGTTCCATATTCCGGAATTTCTATTGGGTGGGGATGGACGCCACTGTCGAATGCAATGCAGAATAATAAGATAACTGCCAATAAAATTCATCGTTATGCAAAGCAGTTGTATGATGTTGCAGGTATCTATACCTTAAGTGCTCAGCCTGGAAGCACAATTAATGACAATTATATTGACAGTATTTACAAAGCACCCTATGCGCATTTGCCAGGTCACTGGTTTTATATTTATACTGACGAAGGAACATCGGGTGTAACAGTGAAAAATAACTGGACGCCGTCCGAAAAATTTTTACAGAATGCAAACGGACCCGGAAATAGTTGGGAGAACAATGGACCTATGGTAAATGACAGTGTACGGAAAAACGCAGGACTGCAAAAGCCCTATCAACATCTATTAAAAGAGAAGAATCCTTTTAACAAGAATTTCGTCATCAACCATGAGCAACCCGTCATTATTGAGTTGATTGCAGCGAAGTCCCAATCCATCGATATTCAAAAATTAAAAGGATTATTGAAGGAAAACAGTGTTGACCCGAATTCTATTTATCAATGGCAAAACCATTACGTTGTTTTCGATAAAGTGAAAGATGCTGCTGTTTTAAAAGACAAAATCCATAATGCTTTTCCCGATGTTCAAACTAAAGTGTATTATGATGCTTTCTATGACTTCAAAAGGAAATATTGCAGTGATACCACAACTGCAGCTGAATGGGATCATGTTATTTTAACGGCAAACCTGGTTGCTGATACCAAACTGCAGAAAGAGTATTTGAATTATCATGCAACTCAATTTGAAAAATGGCCTGAGGTATCAAAGGGATTTTGTAAGGCGGACTTTCAACGATTATTGGTTTATAAAAATGGCCGGCAATTGATGTTGGTAATAAGCATCCCCAAAGGAGAAAGTTTAGATAAGCTCAATCCAAGAACAACGGAGAATAATCCAAAAGTAAATGAGTGGAATAAAATCATGCGCAAATACCAGGAAGGAATTGAAGGGACAAAGCCTGGCGAGGTTTGGGTATTTTTAAAACCGGTCAGCGAAAACTAAAATAAATCTAACATGCTTAGATTAGGAATAGTAGGCTTGGGGGAAGGAAGAAGTACAATGTCAGCTGCATTGGCAAGTAGGAAATATGAATTGAAAACCATTTGCGATATCAGTGAGGAGATGTGCAGGCTCCGTGAAAAGGAATTTGATTTTCATAATTACACGACAAAGTATGAAGACATGTTAACCGATCCGGATATCGATGTTGTTGCCATTTACACCCCGGACCATTTGCATGCACAACATGTGAAGCAGGCATTACTTCATGGTAAGCATGTTGTGTGCACCAAGCCTTTTATTGATGATTTATCGACGGCAAAGGAATTATTAGATCTGCAACAGCAATCAGGAAAAAAAGTTTTTGTTGGTCAAAGCTCCCGTTTTTTTGAACCGGCAAAACGGCAACGTAAGGACTATGAAGCCGGGCTGCTCGGTGAATTAATTACTATTGAAAGTCACTACCACGCCGATCATCGTTGGTTTTTAGAAAAGCCCTGGGCCCTGGATAAGTCTTTCAAATGGTTATATGGTGGATTGAGTCACCCTGTTGATTTTATCAGGTGGTATTTGCCCGACATTGAAGAAGTGATGGGCTATGGAATGATCAGCAGCAATGGCAAAAAAGCAGGATTGAAGAATGAAGACACGATGCATTTTATTTTCAGATCCGCTGATGGAAGAATTGCGAGAGTGAGCGGTGCCTACACCGGCCCAACACAACCGCCTGCAAGAGATAGCGGAATGACCTGCATATTGAGATGTACCGGGGGAGCATCGCAAGCGGACTACCACGAGCTGCGGTATTCAGTTACGGACAAAACCGGCGAAGAAAAAATCATTCAATGGAGTGATGAATCAAAAGCGTATTATTTCCGATTCGAAGGACAAAGTCACCATGCAGGTGAGTACCAGAATTACCTGGAATATTTTGCGGAGAGCATTGAAAATAATTTCACAGCGTACCCGGATATGAAAGAGGGAATAGGCACCATTGCCTTGTTGCAGGCAATGGACAGATCTTTAAAAGCCGGCAAGCCGATAAAGATAAAAGACGTGCTAGATGAATTTGGGCTGGTTGATGAAATTTAACCCACCCCTGCCCCTCCAGGGAGGGGATGCATCAACACAGCGCCTCGCTTTTCGAAGATGCTTTACTTAAATGAGAATCTTCAATTGTGAGAAAAGAGGAAACTAAGTGCAGTTGTAAATCATCCCCTCCCTGGAGGGGCGAATTTGATGAATGACTGAACTAAAACGACCAGGGGTGGGTCAGATGGACTGAAAGAATGTTTGATAATAGTTATAAGCGTCGAATGTGATGACAAGAATTACAGAACGCAAAAGAGTGCGACGCAACAGACGATCAATAGTAGTAATTCAGTTTGGCAAATAACAAAAACAATTTCAAAAACTATAATTCAATATTCCCTTATGGAAACAACGTAAAAAATTTAAATGGGTAAAAGCATTATCGATAAACTAACAACACTTGATTACGCAATTGTAATCGCCTACATCATCATACTGGTGATTATTGGCTATCGTGCCAGTTTTTCGAAAAAGAAAAAAACCGGCGAAGGACATTTTCTTGCTAACAAATCATTAGGATGGGCGAGTGTTGGTTTCAATATGTGGGGCACTAATGTTGGTCCTTCTATGTTGCTGGCATTTGCCAGTATTGGTTACTCAACAGGAATTGTTGCCGTTAATTTTGATTGGTATGCATTTGTGTTTTTGTTTTTACTCGCAATAGTGTTTGCCCCAAAATACCTCGCGGCCAGAGTGACCACCATGCCCGAATTCATGGGTAACCGATATGGCGAATCAACACAAACGATTTTAGCCTGGTATGCACTCATTAAAATTCTGATCTCATGGCTTTCGCTCGGATTGTTTGCAGGCGGATTTTTAGTGAGACAGATCCTTGGAATTCCCATGTGGCAATCAGTGACCGTATTGGTTTTGTTTGCCGGCTTATTTGCGTTTGCGGGCGGACTAAAAGCCATTGCACGGGTGAATGTGTTTCAAATGATCTTGTTGATCTGTGTTTCATTAACGCTTTCAATTATTGGAGTGATGAAGGTTGGAGGCATTTCAGAAATCTATCAAAAAACACCGCGACATTTCTGGAATCTTATTCATCCTGCAAATGATGCGCAGTATCCATGGCCTGCAATTTTACTTGGTTACCCGGTTTCTGCGATCGCATTTTTCTGTACAGACCAGGCAATGGTGCAATCGGTTTTAGGGGCGAGAAATTTAGAGCAGGGACAACTTGGAATCAGTTTTATCGGGTGGTTAAAAATTTTATCACTTCCGTTATTCATTCTCACAGGCATACTTTGTTATATTTTATTTCCCGGCTTAAAGGATCCAACAGAAGCATACATGACCATGGTGACCAATTTATTCCCTGCCGGGATGAACGGCTTGGTAATCGTCGTATTGATTGCTGTATTGGTTGGAACAATTGGTTCATCGTTGAACGCATTGAGTACAGTGTTTACAACCGATGTGTATGCAAAAAAGATAAATCCCGGTGCCAGCAATGCTGATATCATTCGTGTTGGAAGAACAACAGTGATTGCGGGTTGTTTATTTGCCATCCTGATGGCGCTGGCCATCGACAACATTAAAGGATTGAATTTGTTTGATGTATTTCAGTCGGTGCTGGGTTTTATTGCGCCCCCGTTAGCAGTGGTTTTCTTGCTTACTGTTTTCTGGAAGCGAACAACAAAAAAAGCGGTGAATGCAATACTTTCTGCAGGTTCTGCATTTAGTTTAGGTATTGGTGTTTTGTATTTGTGGGTGTTGCCACAAAATGAATACGATTTCTGGCCGCATTACCTGCTGTTATCATTTTACATTTTCGCTTTCTTATCAATCGTGGCGATTTTGATCTCATTGCTTGACGGATCTGCAGTAGTCGCAGATACAACTCATTCAGATGCTGCTGGTGAAATCAAAACAACAAGGTCTGTCTGGTTCTCGTGGATATTGCTGACGGTTGTAATGGTTACTCTTTACATAATTTTTTAATGGACATTAATTAGAAAGAATGAAGAATTTTTTTGATGCCCGACAAATTGCTACTATGAAACTCTGGTTGCGTCGCACTCTTGTGCGTTCGGTATTTCTGGTCAGCCAAAATAAAACCACAGCGACACAGGGACACGGAGTTGCACAAATAAAATACCTCGTGATGCTCTGTGCCTTTGTGTCTCTGTGGTTCAACAGTTTGGCACAAAAGGCAACCTGGATCTGGTACCCTGGCGACTATGAAATATGGTTGGCGAATAAAATGGAAAACCGCCGTACGGACCGTGGTACATTCTTCCCTGTATTCTGGAAAATTGACAGCCATTATCCATTAGTTGATTTTCATAAGAATTTTGAATTAACACAACCCGAAGAAGTTTCCATTCATGCCGAAGGTTTGTACAATGTAAAGCTTGATGGAAAACCCTTCGAGGGCACACCAAAAACAATATCTGTTCCCGCAGGTAAACACCGGATCAATGTAAAAGTTTTTAACCAGGAAAATGTCCCGGTTATTTATGTAAAGGGAAATAAAATTGTTTCTGATACCTCCTGGCTGGTAACATTTGAAGACAAGGAGTGGATTGATGAAACAGGAAAGACATCTGATGTTTCTGCAACCCAATGGCTGAATGCCCGGAGCTGGAATTTCAATGCCCCATCACAATTGCCTTCTCAATTTAAGCTTCCTGTTAAACCACAACCTGCAGCCAGTGTTACAAAGACAAATAGCGGCAGGTTGATTGATTTTGGAAAAGAGACCTTCGGCTTTATCGTTCTTCACGGCATCAAAGGAAAGGGAAAAATCAACCTGTACTATGGGGAATCAAAAGAAGAAGCATTATCAACTGATGGTGCATTAACGCTGGATCGTCTGCAAATGGATCAAACCAACAAGACAGATTCAACAATGTCTTTGTCTAAAGCATTTCGTTATGTGAATGTCGAAACGGATCCTTCGGTTGCGATAGATTCTGTTTCCATGTTGTATGAATATTTGCCTGTTGAAGAAAAGGGAAATTTTCGATGTTCTGATGAATTGATCAACAAAATATACGAGGTGTCGAAGTACACTTTTCAGCTCAATACAAGAGAATTTTTTATTGATGGTATTAAAAGAGATCGCTGGATTTGGAGTGGAGACGCTTACCAGAGCTACCTGATGAATTATTATCTCTACTTCGACTCTCCATCAGTTGAAAGGACTTTGCTCGCTCTTCGCGGTAAAGACCCGGTGACGAGCCATATCAATACCATCATGGATTATAGCTTTTACTGGTTCATTGGTATCTACGATTATTACCTATATACCGGCAATAAGGCGTTTATCACTCAATTTTATCCACGTATGCAAAGCATGATGGACTATATTTTGGGAAGAAGAAATAACAATGGCTTGCTCGAAGGTTTGCCTGGCGACTGGATCTTTATAGACTGGGCGGCTGGTCTCAGTAAAAAAGGAGAAGTAAGTTTTGAACAAATGCTTTTTGCAAGAAGCCTGGAAACGATGGCTATTTGCTCAGAAATTGTAAACGACCAGGAAGCCAGCCAGCGGTATCAAAAACTGGCGGATGAACTGAAACAAAAACTATTTTCTATTTACTGGAATCCTGCAAAACATGCTATAGTGCACAGTCGTGTAAATGGAGTGCGCACTAATAATGTTACCAGGTATGCAAACATGTTTGGTATTTTTTTCAATTACTTCAGCAACCAGCAAAAACAGGAGGTGAAAAACCATGTACTGTTGAATGATAGTATTCAAAAGATTACAACTCCTTACATGCGTTTTTATGAACTGGAGGCCTTATGTGCCATGGGAGAGCAGGATTATGTTTTGAAACAAATGAAAGACTATTGGGGTGGAATGCTGAACCTGGGTGCTACCAGTTTTTGGGAGGAATATGATCCAACCAAAAAAGGAGCAGAACACTATGCGATGTATGGACGTGAATTTGGCAAGAGCCTGTGCCATGCCTGGGGAGCCAGTCCTATTTATTTACTGGGAAAATATTATTTAGGCGTTAAACCAACGTCAGCTGGTTATTCAACTTATACCATTGAGCCCAGCCTCGGTGGTTTAAAATGGATGCAGGGAATTGTTCCGACACCTTCCGGAAACGTTGAAATGTATGTGAGCACGCAACAGATAAAAATAAAAGGGGCCGCGGGTACGGGTACTTTGAATTTTAAGAGTAAAAGCAACCCGGTTTGTAAAGAAGCTGCCATTGTAAAGAAAGGAAATGATGAATATAGTATGCAGGTTCAAAAAGATAAAACCTATACCATAAACTACACAAGCAAGAATTAAGTTGATAAGAATGGAAAGAGTAACTGCTACATATTTTATCGAAACGCCTTTGTCACCGGGTAAGGCAGCAGAAGTGTTGGCCGGTGAACAATCATCTGGAACTTTTGTTGCAGTACCCGGTGAAACAACTGAATTAAAAGAACGTTTTGCGGCAAGGGTAGAATCGGTT
>Ga0193740_1000455_pt1 | contig 11053 bp, 6 predicted proteins | sample L2s1metaG_FD_145072 | JGI IMG/M metagenome (GOLD analysis project Ga0193740, IMG submission 145072) | Soil microbial communities from a riparian zone of the East river system, Colorado, United States - L2s1 | ecosystem: Environmental > Terrestrial > Soil > Riparian zone | place: USA: East River... | reverse complement strand
TTCCATATTTTGTTATTGAAATTCCTTCCCTGCTCACAACTACTATCATCAAACAAAAGATCATTACCAGCAGGTGCGGAAATCAGTATTCCAAATCGCACCGCATCTGCACCAAAACGTTCAATTAATTCCAAAAGATCGGGAGAGTTTCCCAATTGCTTACTCATTTTCCTTCCCAGCTTATCACGCACCATACCCGTGAAGTAAACATGATCGAATGGCTTCTCATGCATGTATTCCTCGCCCGCCATGATCATCCTGGCAACCCAGAAGAAGATAATGTCCTGCCCCGTAACCAGTACAGAAGTTGGATAATAATAACTGATATCAGGATTGTTTGGCTGGGTGATTCCATTAAAAACTTCTATTGGCCATAACCACGAGGAGAACCAGGTGTCCAGTACATCTTCATCCTGTTTTAATTGAGCATTGCTTAGCGAATGTTGTGTCTTAAACATTTCTTTCGCTTCCTGTTCTGTTTCGGCCACAACAAACCTTCCCTCCTCATCATACCATGCAGGAATTCTTTGCCCCCACCACAGTTGCCTGCTTATACACCAGTCCTTCACGTTCTCCAGCCAGTATTTGTAAGTTGCCAAAAATCGTTCTTCAGGATGAATTTTAACTTCGCCTCCTGTTACAGCAGTCAGGGCTTTGTCGGCGAGTTCTCTCATTTTTACGAACCACTGGGTTGAAATTCGGGGTTCTACAACAGCATTTGTTCTTTGCGAAAAACCAAGGCGCGTTTGATATTCCTCTTCCTTGAACAACAAGCCATCTTCCCGCAATTTTTCGATTGCTTTTTTTCTCGCTTCAAAGCGGTCCATACCGACAAACACACCGGCTGCTTCACTCAAAGTTCCATCTTCATTTAAAGTATCAATAGCCGGAAGATTATGTTTCAATCCAAGATTATAGTCATTAATATCATGTGCAGGCGTAATTTTTAATGCGCCTGTTCCAAAAGCAGGATCTACATAATCATCGAAGATCACAGGCACTTCACGATTAACCAATGGAACTATTACTTTCTTCCCCTTCAAATATTGATATCGTTCATCGTTTGGATTCACAGCAAGGGCCGTATCTCCCATGATTGTTTCCGGGCGTTGTGTAGCAATGGAAATGTATTCATCGCTATCCACCACTTTATATTTTACATAGTACAGTTTTCCCTGGATGTCCCTGTATTCTACTTCCTCATCGCTTAACGCCGTTTTTGCGGAAGGGTCCCAGTTAATCATCCTTGCCCCCCGGTAGATCTTTCCTTTTTTATACAGGTCCACAAACACTTTGATCACTGCTTTATAGTAATGATCATCCATGGTAAAGTTCACACGCTCCCAATCAACACTGCATCCCAGTTTTTTTATCTGGTGATAAATAATACCTCCATATTTCTCCTTCCATTCAAATGCATATTTCAGAAATTCTGTTCTGGACAAATCGTTTTTATCAATTCCCTTTTCTTTCAGCATTTGTACAACCTTGGCCTCCGTTGCAATAGAAGCATGGTCGCTGCCAGGTACCCAACAGGCATTAAATCCGCTCATTCTTGCCTTTCGCACCAATACGTCCTGCACAGTTTCATTAAGGGTGTGGCCCATGTGTAACACACCGGTAACGTTGGGAGGGGGAATGACTACAGTGTATGGCTTTCTTTCATCCGGCTTGCTGTTAAAATATCGTTTATCAAGCCAATGTTGATACCATTTGTCTTCGACCTGCTGAGGCTCAAAATTTTTAGAAAGGGAAGTGCTCATGCCTTGATAAAATTGGAGTGCAAATTTAACCCTATCATGCTAACTGAGCACCATGAAATTATGTATCCGAAGTTTCTGAGGCAACGACCGGAAACACTCATCCCGATCATTCATTAGCATTAATTCTCAAAATCGAGCTGGCTATTGTTAATGAAATTAACAAGTGCAGCTGCGTTTTTGAGGTTTAATTTTTTAAGGATGTTATACCGGTGAACTTCAACCGTCTTCACCGAAATGTTCAGTGTATCTGCAATTTCTTTTGAAGAAAACCCTTTTTTTATAAAAGCAATAATTTCGATCTCTCTTTGCGACAAAGAATTCAACCCGCCTTGCTGGTCATCGCCATTAATTACCTGCTCGGACAAAATGTTTTTGATTTCATCGCATATATATTTCCTTCCATTCTGCACTTCCATTATAGCTTTAAACATTTCCTCTCTTGAAGAATTTTTAGTTACATAGCCCATGGCACCTTTCTGGATCATTTTTCGTGCATAGGTAGGTTGCGTATGAAGTGAAACGCCAAGAATTTTAGAACCGGGCGAGTATTTCCGTATTTGTTGTGTAGCCTCAATACCATTCATGCCGGGCAGGTTGATATCCATTATTACGATGTTGGGGCGAAGTTGTTTGGCCAGTTCAACGGCATCTTCTCCGCTCCCGCTTTCGGCAATTACTTTAAACCGGGGATCGGTGTTCAGTATAAAACTCCATGTTTCTCTTACCAGAGTGTGGTCATCAGCAATAAGAATTGTAATCTTTTCCATTGTCTTCTTAAGTTCAGTGTTGTTTAACTATCGGGAAATTTATTATGATTTTGCATCCTTGATTCGGCGCACTTAACATTCGGTATGTTCCATTCATCAGGTACACGCGGTTTTGAATATTTTTTAACCCTGCCCCCATTTTTACACCTGATGGTTCAAAGCCCATTCCATCATCTGTTATAACCAGTTCCGCGGAGGCACCGCGAAGTTTGAAATTTATATCGACAGTTGTTGCATTTGCATATTTTATTGAATTATTCAATGCTTCCTGCAAAATTCTGAATATGGTTAACTGGTGGTTCTGGCTAAGTACAGACTCTAGTTTTCTATCGGCATCAAGACTTATATGCAATTTTCCTGTAAGATTGATGCTTTCTATCAGATCGTTTATTGAGTCAATTAAACCCAGGTCACCAATTGTTGGATCCATTAATGATCTTGACAATTCCCTTATTTCATTGATAACAGTTATAATATTCTTACTGGATTTTTTAATCAATTCGTCTTTCAATCCGTCGTTGCTCGAGGCAAGGTCAAGATAAAGCTTGGTAGTAGTTAAGATCTGGTTTACGTTATCGTGCAACTCCTTACCAATCTCCGACCGTTCCTGTTCCTGCGAATCCACGGTAGCCTGGTTAATTGCTTTCTGTTTATCCAGTTCATTACGAAGTAATTCCTCCTCAAGATTCTTCCGCTCCGTTATGTTTTGAGCAGCTCCCATAATACGCACAGGTTTGTTTTCATCATTTCTAAGAACCACTCCCCTGTCATACACATGCCGATAGGTGCCATCATCTCCCCTGAACCGGTATTCTAAATCAAATGTGTTTTCAATTGTAGTCTGTAAAATTTCGGTGACTATTTTTTCAACTTTTTCATGATCATCTTCATGTATACGGGAAACCCATTTTTCAATTTTTTGTATCGATTTATTGTCAGCAAGGCCATATACTTTTTGCAGGCCCACCTGGTCATGATATAGCATTCCGGTTTCCAGGTCCCATTCCCACACAAGGTCATGAGTTGCCTTCATAATGATATCAAAACGCTCATGCGCTTTTTTGATCTCATCCAGGGACCAATGATGTTCTATCAGGATTCGAAGGATGTTTCTTACACGCTCAATTGTGTTTAGTTCAATAGACGTAGGAGCCTTGATTTTTTCGTGATAAATGGTAAAAGTGCCCATTACTTTTCCAGAGGTGAGGATGATAGGCAGCGACCAACATGAATGCAAATTAAATTGTAATGCAACTGCTTTATATTTCTCCCACAAAGGATCCGAACTAATATCCGCAGCTATTACCGTTTCTTTTCTGGCTATCGCAGCACCACAGGAACCATCTTCCGGGCCTATTTTCAGACCATTCAATTGGTTACAATATTTTTCCGGAAGTCTTGGCGCAACAAAAGCCTCAAAAGTATTATCGTCTTTTAATAAAAATAAGGCCGTGTATGCATCATCATGTATTTCCTCCAATCCGGTTAAAGCAAATTCAGCAAGCCATCTAAAATCAACTCCCGGCCGGTTAGATAGTTCAAATACAGACCTTTCAAGGGATAAAACTTGCTCTGCGTATTTGCGTTCTGTGATATCCTGTAAGGAACCAATCATTCGAAGTACCTTCTGATCAGCATTTCGAATGATAAAAGCCCTGTCAAATACAAAGCTGTAGTTGCCATCTTTTCTGGCAAAACGATATTCTTCTTTCCACAACTTTTTGTTGGCATCCTTCAAAGCCGAACGGATACTATTCTTAATACGTTTACGGTCGGCCGGATGAATTAGCTGTTCCCATACCGTAATTGAAACCTCTTTGGAGTTGTAGCCGAAAAGATTTTGAAGCCCCTCGCCCCATTCCAAATTACCAGTTTCAAGATTATAATCATAAATGGCATCAGAAGTAGCCTGGCTTGCCAACCGAAACCGTTCATTGCTTTTTCTTAATTCTTCCTCTGCCTTTATTTTCGATGTAATATCCTGTGCCACTACAAGAATTGAATTGCTATCTTCCAGTTTATGCGTGGTCAGTTCAACAGTAATAATTTCTCCATTCTTTTTTAAATGGTTTGTTGTCCGGTTCAAACGTCCGGACTCTTTTCTCTCCTCCACCCATTCCATTAGCTTCTTAACATCTTTGGCAGGCCTTATATCCTTCAGGGTCATTGACAGAAATTCTTCCTTTGTATAACCATAATGATGAATAGCCGCATCATTCACAGTTAGAATTCGCAAGGTAGCCAGGTTGTAGGTCCACATGGGAAGTGGGTTGCTGTAAAAAAGAACCTTGTAGGTTTGTTCAGCCGTTATCTGTTTGGTGATATCTGTATGAGTGCCGATCATTCTAAAGGGCTGTCCATATCCATTTCGAATTAACATTCCCCTTCCCAATATCCATTTATAATTACCATCCTTTGTTTTAACACGATAGATGCTTTCGTGATATGGATTTGCACTCGCAAAATGCTCCTCTATTGCTTTGCTCATTCTTTCCTGGTCATCAGGATGAATAATACCCTCCCATTCTTCTATTCTTCCTTTCAAATCATCGGGCCCGTATCCGTACATTTTTTTGTAGGAGTCAGAGAAAAATATATCCCCTGTCTGCACATTCCAGTCCCAAACACCCTGGTTACCTCCCTCCAATGCAAAACGCCAGCGCTCCTCTGTTTCCTTTAAAATATTTTCCGCCTGCTTTTGCCTGGTGATATCATTTGCTTTTATTATGCAGCCAACAATTTCTCCTGAAGCATTTCGTGCCGGCCTGAAAAACGTTTGGAAAATTGCTGGCTTGCCATCCAGTATTAATTCTGAAATATTTTCCCTGTTATTTCCATCGAAAGCGTTGTTACAAAGTTCAACTATAAATGAGCGTCGCTCAGCAGAGAGCAATTCCAGGATACTGGTTTCAGGGGTGATATCTTTTTCATATTTTTTGTGGACAAATTCCCTGGCTCTTTCAGTTATGTGACGAATACGAAGATCTTTATCAATCAACATAAAAATCTCGTCAAGATTATTTAGTAAAATGTCAAGCGACTCTTCGTTTGAAAATGAAACACAGTTATCCAGCAAATTATTTGTGGGACGGTTTTTCATGATCGTTTAAAAAACTTAACCAGTGAGATTAAGCCGAAATTACATATTTGAGTAGTTGGGAATGCGATTTTCACCCGGCAATTTAACCAATTAAGTGTTTTTCTACGCTCTAAATTCTTTTAGTGTAATTTGCCATCAACCAAAATTTGTTTTCAATCAATTTTATGGAAAGATGGACAAGTTCATGGTATAGTCATAGGCTGCAAAAAGAAATGCCAATTGCCGTGTACGGAAACTATGGGTTTGCTTTATTGCTGGTGCCAACAGCCGCAGCAGATTATTTGGAATATGAACGGTTCCAATTGATTGATTCCATCAGTTATTTTATTGATACCAGGAAAGTTAAAGTTTTCTCCATCAATAGCATAAATAACGAAAGCTGGATGAATGATCACCTAGATCCAAAAACTAAAATTAACCGTCACCGCATTTTTAATGACTATGTATACGAGGAAGTGATTCCATTCATTAGAACGCATACCAGCCACGAAACACCCATTTTTATTTGCGGCGCTTCTTTTGGGGCCCTGCACAGCATGAATTTGTTTTTAAAAAGGCCTGACCTTTTAAATGGTGTAATTGCCATGAGTGGAGTTTACGATCTCACCGAATACACTAAGGGGTATTATGATGAAGATGTTTATTTCAACAGTCCACAACATTACATACCCAACCTGACGGATCATTTCCTGTTGGAACAAATAAGAAGGAGTCAACACATTCACATTTTTTCAGGTAGTGGAGATTATGAAGACCCAGGTGCGAGTGGAAGTTTCGCTAAAATTCTCTATGATAAGGGAATCAATTATGAATTGGATGTTTGGGGAAACGAATGGCCGCACGACTGGAATACCTGGAGGCATGTATTACCGCATTATCTGGGAACAAGGTTTTAGGGCCCCTGTCCTCCGCCTCAGGCGGAAGACTTAGGCCGGCGGAACTTTTCTATAGCAATTAGTACTTTAAGATATTGTTGATGATTATGTAGCCAATCCCCTTAGGGACTACTATCCTACTGATAGCTAGCGTCCGCTCCGACGAATTACTCACTTATACGTCTGGTATACTATATAGCATTTTTTTAAACCACAGACATCACAAAGTTTTTGCACGGAGAACATGGATGAACCTTTGTGGCCTTTGTGTTTCTCTTCCTTTGTGTGCTTTGTGGTTAAATAAAGTTGCTAAACGATAAGACCCATAGTTATTGCGATGCAACATCCTGAATAGTTTTTGCATAGCAAAGTGTCTGAATAAAATTTGAAATGTCTATTTTTCCGAAGAACTTTAAACCGCTGCGATCGCGGCGTCCGCAGCGGTTTCATCCCTTCAGTAAATTAAAAGAATTCAATAGTAGCAGTACCGATCAGCGCATAAAAATCTGATCGATACCTTTGATTATAAATGGAACAGAAAAAACCGGGGATAGATATTATTAATGAAGTGCTGGAGGCGTGCATACTGGCTTACCCGGTTTCATCATTCATTATTAGTTTGTATAAGCAATATATCAGCAGGGGTTGGCTTACCAAAAAGCAGTTAGAAGGTTTATACGACAAGGCTCAAAAAATAGATAATCTCCCTCCCGGAAAACTGGCGGTACTGGAAGCTATTATCAATAAAATGCCGACGAGGTATAAATCAGAAGCCCCTACCACGGCAAAACCACTGTACGAAAAAGATGAAGGAACAGGTCAACTGATAGAGGCCATCCTTAAAAAATATCCTCAACACAAACGGGTGCTTTTTCTTCAATCAAAATACCAGAATAACGAACCCCTGACCACGACTGAACTTACAGATCTTAAAAACTTCAGCCGGCTGCTTAAGTAATTCCAATCTAAAAATTTTCGCGTTATACATTTCATACAATTCTTCACGCAATTCATACAAATCCCCGTTTTCTCATCGCTATTCCGCAAATAGTTTCGCTTTCTCTAAATAGCAAATTCTGATGAAGAAAATATTAAAGTGGACGGGCCTTGTCATCCTTTTCATCATTTTAGGCCTCACAGTAACGGTAATGGCACGACAGCATTTAACCTACAGTGCACCTTATCCAGACATCAAAGCCTCTACCGACACAGCTATCATTGCCAAAGGACGTCATATTGTATTAGGCGCCGGTCATTGCGTGGATTGCCACAGCACTGTTGGAAATGTAGATTCCATTTTAAAACTTGGCCAGGATCCGCTACTAACGGGCGGCAATAAGTTTGACCTTCCATTTGGAAAATTTTATACCCGAAACCTCACTCCTGATAAAGAAACCGGGATTGGCAACTTAACAGACGGCGAAATTGCCCGTGTACTTCGCTACAGTGTGAAAAAGAATGGCGAAACCGTTCTTCCTTTCATGCCTTTTCAAAATATGAGCGATGACGATCTAACCGCCATTGTATCCTACCTGCGTTCATTGAAGCCGGTAAAAAACAAGGTCCCTGAACATGAATATAATGCCATGGGCAAGATCATTAAGGCTTTTCTTATTAAACCTGTAAAACCAACAGAACCTATAATGGGATATGTCAAAGCAGATACCAGTGCTAATTACGGAAAGCATTTGGTGATGGCGGTTGCCAATTGTAACGAGTGCCACACAAAGCGAAATGGAATTGGCGATTTCATAGGGCAGCCTTTAGCTGGTGGAACAGAATTTGAAGAAGAAGGAAAACCTACTCTTATCACACCCAATCTTACACCACATCCATCAGGAAGAATCTATGGATGGAGCCAGGAAACTTTTATCCAACGTTTCAGGTTAGGCAAGCTGATTCCTTATAGCCATATGCCCTGGGAGTCGTATGGAAGAATGACCGACGATGAATTGAAAGCAATCTATAATTACCTCAGAACTATAAAACCGGTAGACACTTACGAAAAGAAAAAATCATAAAACGAAAAACATCAATTATAGAATGGTGATTTATTTGAGTAAGACACGAAGGGCATTGGTTAAATAGACCATGGGTGCATTCCAGTTAATTGCGATCTCGTTAGAAGCATAAGAACAATCAGTATCAGAATAGGAAGTCTCTGCCTCTTTGGAAGGGTAAACACATGTATCTTGCTGAGCAGGGTTCGGTCCTCCAACTAGCATACCAGGCACCGGTTCTGCAATATTATCACTCACTGAAGGACGATGATGCGGATGCACCGGTGGTTTGGTCCCAATGCCAGTTACAAAACAAAAATTAGTAGCATTTCTTCCGAGTAAATAGTCAAGATTGCTAAGTGCACCATTCAAATATTCTGTGTTTTTAGTAAGGAAGTAAGCATTCACCAATAAAATTCCCTGGTTGGCAGCCACTGCATTACTTCCCCACACAAACTCGCGACGGTTTCCTCCCATTACGGTAGCAAATGCATTTGTTGTTTGATTCGATAAATAATCATTAGCCATTCTGACAACACTATCTTTCATCATTCGGATAACAGGTGAAGCGCCTTTTAGATTTTTCTCATTCCTTGTAAATGTATAATAACCAAGCATGGCTACATTATTCCATCCGGGTAAGTTCGCACGGTCCTTCATTCTTTCATTTACAACCCTAAGATATTTTTGGTCCTTTGTTGCAGTATATAATTCAGCAGCCGACCAAAACCATTCATCGTTGAGTGAACGATCACCATATTCGCCGGTGGAAATATCCGGATCAAATTTTTCGTTGATCTTTCTTTGGTCATAAAAAACGGAGGGATTTTTTTCGGCCCAGCTCCATGCTTTTATTGCAGCTTTCAAACAACTGTCAGCAAGTTGTGGCAATTGTTTTTTTAAATCTGCGAATACTCTTGAAGACTGTGCCATCACTGCTGCAAAATCCAGGGTTGCAGCCGTACTTTTTTGTACGACGTATCTCGGATCTTTGGTCACACCCGGTGCAACCATTCCATCAAATGCGGCATTTGTCAGTTTATGATAAACACCTCCATCATTTGGATCTTGCATAGAAAGCATCCATCGTAAATTGTATAACACTTCATTTAAAATATCCGGAATCGCATCCTGGCTCTCGGGAATATTTGTTTGGAGATTTTTGAAATATGCCGGGAAATCTTCGTAGGCAGAAAGCAAGGTGGCCATAGTAATTCCTGAATTCACTATATATTTATTGTAGTCCCCTGCATCATACCAGCCTTTGGAAGACAAGATGATCGTACCCGTTGGCCGAATTTCACTGGCAGCAGACGGGTGAACCAAAACAGCAGTATCTGGATGCCCGCCAGCCCGTGCCCATTTGCCAGCATTCTTTCCATCAAGCGGCATATCAGAACGCATGAAATAAAATGCCTTTAATACGGATTTTGAAACTTCATCGAGAAGATCTTTCCTAATTCTGAACCGGAAAGAGCTACCTACTTCGGGAATAGAAACGCTATAATCCCCTTCCCTTTTAAAGGAACTGAAATCTGCGATTTTGGTGCTGGTGGATGAATTCTTCGATTGCTTTTCTTCGGAAAGATTGCCCGTAAAATAAATACTGTCGTTGGCTGTCACATAAAACTTCGTAGAATTTATTTTACCTGTAACAACAGCAATCTTCGGCGAATTCGGCACAAAACCAACCTGGTTTAATTGTATCCGATCACTTCCGTTTTGGGAAAAGGAGCTCAATGTTGAAAAAAAGAAAATAATCAACAGAATTTTTTCGATAGAAAATCTATTCAATAAATACATCGTTATTATTTAGCTACTATTTGTATTGTGGATGATTGCAAACTGTTGGCGACTGCTGTTAAGATTATAGCGCCTTTCTTTCCGTTGGACTGTACAATGCAAAGAACCTTACCGTTTAAAGCGGTATGTTGGTTGGATTTGAACGATTCCATACTAACGGGATCACCGCTGTCTACTGCTGCAATAAAACCTTGTCCGCTAACCGAAAACTTTACAAGATCTTTGGTACCAGGAACCAGCACTCCGTTCTTATCAACAATATTCACTTCAATAAAAGAAAGATCTTTTCCATTCGCGTTGATTGAATTTCTATCGGCTTTTACTACCAATTTATACGGATCACCTGCTGTTTTTATCTCTTTTGTCAAAACCGTTTTACCCCTTTTTGTTGAGATAGCTTTCAATGTGCCGGGTGTAAATGGCACCCTCCATTTTATGTGAAGTTCATCGCCTTGCTTAGACTTTTTACCGAACGATTTGCCATTGAGAATTAATTCTACCTGGTCTGCATTGTTGTAGTAACCAACAACATCTACTGTATCACCCTGCTTCCAGTTCCAGTGCGGGTAAATATGCAACACAGGTTTGTTGGTGAACACACTCTGGTAGAGATAATAAACATCTTTCGGAAAACCAGCAAGATCGATAATTCCAAAATAAGAGCTTCTTGCTGGCCACGGATACGGTGTTGGTTCGCCAAGGTAATCGAATCCTGTCCAGATGTACATGCCTGCAACGTGATCAT
>Ga0193740_1000453_pt1 | contig 11076 bp, 11 predicted proteins | sample L2s1metaG_FD_145072 | JGI IMG/M metagenome (GOLD analysis project Ga0193740, IMG submission 145072) | Soil microbial communities from a riparian zone of the East river system, Colorado, United States - L2s1 | ecosystem: Environmental > Terrestrial > Soil > Riparian zone | place: USA: East River... | reverse complement strand
AAATCCAATGGACTTTACAGGCAAACCAATGAAAGGGTTCCTATTTGTTGACAGGAATGTATTAAGAACAAAAAAACAACTGGATTATTGGATGGACCTGGCGCTCGAGTACAATAAAACCGCAAAAGCATCCAAAAAGAAAAAGAAATAAAAGACATAGAAAGCACTCACTTTTCTCCATGATGTTTAATAGGAGTGACACTCACTGCTTCCTTTCAGTATTACAATTTGCCTGATGTAAAGCTGAAACATTGGCTTGTCAAGCCAAAAAATGCTCTTTTTGCTAATCGTAGTCTTACAAATTCAATAGTATATTGGTCAACTCTTTTGGCCTGCTAAAAAATGGAGAATGGCTTGTTGGTAAACGATATACTTTTTCACAACGTGTTTCGGTATACATTTTCCTTTGAATGAAAGGGGTTACGGCCCTGTCCTCGGTGCATTCGATGTACACACGAGGTACTCGGGCATAATTTTCTTCTGATAATTGAAGTGGTGTTATCGCTGATTCTACCGGTTCGTTACTTAATAACAGTTTCGCCAGTTCAGTGATATCATCATCACAATCATGGTACAAACCTTCTTTATAAATTGTTGATTGTAAGGTATGGGAATTGGTCTCGGGATGTTGTGTTACATACGGTTTTAACCAACCTTCTGTATCCTGTAAAGAGTATTCCTTTTGTGTTTTACCATTCGGAATTAAATAAGCGGCCAGGTACACCAGCTTTTCTATTTTATCGGGGCGGTATTCAGCAGCCTGCGAGATCAGTATACCATTTTTACTGTGTCCTACCAGGATCACTTTACCAATAACACTGTCAATAACTTCACAGATTTTATCAATAGTAGTTTTCATCCTCACTTCCTGTATTGGTGTCTTGTCTCTGCCCATGCCCGGGAGGTCAACAGCAATTGCTTTATGTCCTGCTTTTTCAATCAAGGGAACTATTTTGTGCCAGTTCCAGGAGCTATGCCATGATCCATGAATTAAGATAAATGTCTTCATTGCTTTGCATTAAAGTGTGATGATTATAATCGCCTTGTTCTGGCAGTTGACATTGTAAAATTGAAAGAGTAACAAGTAGATTACAACCCGGAACTTGCTATGTTTTTCCAGAAAAAACTATCTTTAAAGTACCCGCCCCATTGAGGTTCTTTTCTTTATCACTTCAACCAAAACAGAATGCAAAACGTGACCACCTCCACACCCATTTTTATCAAGGGTAAAATAAAACCAACCGGTGTTTATCGAATTGAATCTATCGATTTGCTAAGGGGTTTGATTATGATCGTTATGGCGCTGGACCATGTTCGTGATTATTTTCATGCAGGTGCTTTTACCGGCGACCCCCTGGACCTGAAGACAACAACACCAGTGTTGTACTTTACCCGTTGGATTACACATTACTGCGCTCCTTTGTTTATGTTCCTGAGTGGAATTTCAGCGGGACTGGTAGGCCAGCGCAAAGGCAAAGCCTATCTCACCCGTTTTTTACTAACGCGTGGGATTTGGCTCATTTTTCTTGAACTTACGGTGGTTTGTTTTGCATGGTTCTTCAATCCAAGTTTTACTACTCAATTATTAGGCGTTATATGGGCTTTAGGGTTCAGTATGATTTTTTTGGCTGCATTTATTCATCTGCCAAAGGCACTCATAGTCACAATTGGATTGCTGATGGTGTTTGGACATAATTTACTGGATGGAGTGCAGGTGAACAATAACATTGCTGCATCCTTCGGGTGGTCAGTATTGCACCAGTTCAATTTCTTCGAATTAGGTCCTTTCAACATTTTAGTGGCATATCCACTTATTCCATGGATTGGCGTGATGGCTTTGGGTTATTGCCTGGGTGATGTTTATAAAAAAGAAACTGACGCTCAAAAAAGAAAGCGGTTTCTACTGACTTTGGGAATAGTATCTGTAGTGTTGTTCACCTTACTTCGCTATATCAACGGTTACGGAGATCACTCTAAATGGACTGAACAGCGTTCAGGATTATACACATTTCTCTCTTTTTTAGAAGTAAGTAAATATCCTCCATCATTGCTTTACCTTTTAATAACTATTGGGCCCGGTTTAGTTTTCCTGGCACTAACAGAGAACTGGAACAATGGAATTTCCCGCAGGATCAAAACAATTGGACGCGTGCCAATGTTTTATTATCTCATGCACTTATACCTCATTCACGTTGGTGCATTAACTGCAGCTGTCATGTCAGGGCGTTCGTGGACCGACATGGTCAACTTCAGCACCTGGATAAGTCTGGAACCAAAACTGGCTGGATATGGTTTTTCTTTAGGTTTCACTTACGTAGTTTGGGCTGCGCTGGTTCTGGTGCTATATTTATTATGCAAATGGTACGATGGCTATAAGAGCTCACATAGAGAGAAATGGTGGTTAAGTTATTTGTAACCTTTCGTGTTGACTAAAAACGATAATGTAGTCCGGTACTAATAAATCCATAACCGGTCATTTTTCGCTTTTCGGAAAGCCAATGGGCGGTCCATCAGCAATCAGTTGCATTCCTGATTCAAGAAAAATAAAAACATTTGTTGAGGCGGCATAACGCAATCCAACAAGCGGCATCATTGTAAAAATTACGTTGTTGATTGATGTACCCTGCGCCGGAGAAGTTTCATAATTGATATTGAAAAAAGTAATTCCGAGGCCACCTGTCACGTAGGGTTGAAGTGTGCTTTTAAACCAGCCGTATTCAGCCGTAAATATAACAGGTGTGATGGTCATGCGGGCCTGCTGAAAACCATCGTTAGGATCTTTATCTTTTTGAAGCCTTGCAAACTGTGTTTTCATGCCCACAGCAAAATTGCTTTTGAAACGATACTTACCTTCTGCACTCATCAGCCAACCGGTTTTTACTACCTGTTTATATCCTGTGATTGGCATGGCAACACCACCTCTCAGTCCAACTTCCCATTGCGCATACGAAAAGCTGGCACATAACAAAACCCAGATTGTAAAAATTGATTTTAGATTAATAAAATTTTAGTTTCAAATTTGTTCGGAAAAAATAGCCGGCTTAGTAAAGACACTTTGCTAATATTTTTAAGCCTTGACGTTTATAAGAAAATTTCTTCCATATAACTTCAACAGGTCCTTGCTTATGTGTTTTCAACCACCCCTATCAAAAGCCTTGTAGGGTGATGAATGATAGAAATAAAAAACCGGAATATTGCCTAAAGAGTTCCAAACATGATAAACGGAACTGCGGATTATGTACTAAACCTCTTTCTTTGCAGTTGGTAAAATTTATCGTCTAATTAAACTAACGATTCATGAAGATCTATCTCTGCCTCGCATGCCTGCTCTTTTCAACCACTCTCTTTTTCTCATGCAACAACTCTGCACCTGTTGCATCCGATACAGATAAAACAGACACTGCACAATCTTATGTACAAAAGCAACTCGCCGGCTATGCTTCTGTAAAACTCAATACAGATCTTTCGTTATCTGAAAAGGAAAAACAAATGATCCCTCTGCTGATTGAAGCGGCAAAAATAATGGATACACTCTACTGGGATCAAAGCTATGGAAATAGAGATAGTTTGCTGAATGCAGTAACTGATGCACAAACAAAAAATTATATCTCCCTCAACTATGGGCCCTGGGACAAATTGAATAACGATACTCCTTTTGTTGCAGGTGTTGGTACAAAACCAGTGGGTGCTAATTTTTATCCCGCGGACATGACAAAGGATGAACTGGAAAAATCAAACCTTGCCGACAAGCACGGACAATATTCATTAATACGAAGAGATAGTACAGGAAAATTAATATCCGTTCCTTATCATATGGCTTACAAGGATCAATTGCAAAGAGCATCAGCCTTGTTGAAGCAGGCTTCCGATTATGCAGAAGATGCAGGACTCAAAAAGTATTTGCAGCTACGTTCACAAGCCCTTGTTACTGATAAATTCACCGAAAGCGATATAGCATGGTTGGATATGAAGAATAACACAATCGATATCATTATCGGGCCCATTGAAAATTATGAGGATGGTTTGTACAATGCCCGCAATGCTTACGAAGCCTATGTACTTGTGAAGGATAAATTATGGAGCCAACGTCTTTCAAAATATGTGGCTATGCTTCCTGAATTACAACAGGGACTTCCAGTAGATGCTAAATATAAAGCTGAAAAGCCTGGTACTTCCTCTGAATTGAATGCATATGATGTGGTGTACTATGCAGGCCACGCAAACAGTGGTGGCAAAACCATTGCCGTTAATTTGCCAAATGACGAGGAACTGCAAAAATCAAAGGGCACTCGCCGGTCGCAGTTGAAAAATGCTATGAAAGCCAAGTTTGACCAGATCATGATGCCTATAGCAAAGACCCTGATCGATCCTTCGCAACTCGACAAGGTAAATTTCGATGCCTTCTTTGCCAATGTAATGTTTCATGAAGTTGCCCATGGACTCGGGATTAAGACCACCATTAATGGTAAGGGCACTGTACGCAATGCTTTGCAGGAACAAGGTTCATGGCTGGAAGAAGGCAAAGCGGATATCCTTGGTTTATATATGGTAACAAAGCTTGTGGAAAAAGAAGAACTTCCGGGACCTATTGAAAATTATTACACGACATTCATGGCAGGCATACTTCGTTCGGTGCGATTCAGTGCAGCCGATGCACATGGAAAAGCAAACATGCTTTGCTTTAATTTTTTTGAAGAAAAAGGAGCTTTTGAAAAAACTTCGGGTGGACATTACAAGGTGAATTATGCCAACTTTAGCAAAGCAATGAATGAGCTGAGTACCCTGATTCTGACTTTACAAGGAAATGGTGATAAAGCTGGCGTGGAAGTATTAGCAAAAGAAAAGGGAATTATTAAACCGGGACTTCAATCTGATCTAAATAAGTTGAAAGAGAAAGGCATCCCGGTGGATATTGTTTTTGAGCAGGGAGTGAGCGCATTGGGTTTGAAGTAAAAAGGCAAATTATAAAAAACGAAGTTCCGCATAGCGGGACTTTTTTTTGTGTAAAAGGGGTTGATTTGAGTGACAAATGAAAAAAAATACCTGGAGCAGTAACCAAATACAAAGTAAATCGTCCTATATGGGCAAACTATTCATAAACCCGTATATGTTCATAGTTGAAAGTTTATTAAACAGGCGATTTAAAAAACTAACGATCCGCTTTCCTTCCGAGGTTCTTATGTGGAGGTTTTTTGAAATGTCTGAATTACGCGAATTCAAACTGGATTCGTCAAACTGTACTGTTACAGGAAGATTTCTTTCAATCGAAATTGAAACAGCGCAAAGAATGAAGGGGATTGTTCAAAACAGGATCTGTATTTAGTCAGAATCGCAACCAATTGGCTGGCCTGGTGGCGCTTCCAGGGGTATTGTTGGTTTCGCCTTCTCTGGTGCTTTCATTCTTTCCAGTGCCAGCATCAAGTGACCAGCATATTCACCTGTAGCCGTTTTCTTTTTGGTTTCTATCCATGATTTTAAATCCGAATTTGATTTTAGTAAAGTTGCTTTAGTGATGTAGGATGCATTATCATCTATGCTACCTGATAAAAGATAAGTAAGCAATACCTGTTCTGTTTGCATTTGTATCAAAGCTTCCATACCGGTTCTTCTTGATGCTTTCCACGTTTTATCAAGCAAGGTTTTAATCATTTCATGTACGCCCAATCCATTATTGGAAGTACTGTATTCTACCATTCGGTTCATTCTTTCTATATTCAACAATAAGGAAATTGCCATGTCCGCAGCTATTTCGGCCGGTGACAATGCATCAAATGCCAGGCCTGTTCTTTTCCTGAACAACTCACGTGTAAAGCCATAACCTGCAGGTCGGGGTGGAATCAATTTAACGATCCTGTCGGGCAACATTAGGTATTTTGGATCAAGGCAATTGGTGATCACTTCTAATGCTTTTTGCTGTTCTGCTTTTGCAATTGGTTGTGTGACCACCTGCCCATCACCCCTCAGCGCATAACTATAATTCATTCCTCCCACAATCTTGGTTGTTGCCTCCAACTGGTAACGATGATAGAGGTAAACAGGCACCAGCACATCTTCCAAAAAAGCCATGGGCATTCCCTGCCTGATATTTTTTTCACCAAATTGCTGCAATGCTTTTTCGCGAACCTTCATTGCAGTTTGCAAGGCATCGACGGCATTGCTACCATTATCCCAGAGGTGTGCATAGGGATGCAGTCCTCCTGCAGGCCGTGCATCCTGGTCGGAGATATAGAGAAAGCCTTTCTGTTCCGCATCGGCGAGAATTTTATTTAGAGCTGCTTTTTCATCAATTCCAGTTACAAAATCACTATAGCCCCATGTAATACTGATCTTATCCCAATCACCAATGCCAGTTGCATATGCATTACTCAAATCAATATCGCCATTTGCATTTATTTCGGCTACTGGTGGAGGATAGTCCATTACACTTGAGCGGTTGATTGCACTCGCTGCATAATTATGCATCAATCCAAGTGTGTGTCCTACTTCGTGTGCCGCCAGTTGACGCAAGCGGGCCAGTGACATCTTTAACATTTTGTCATCTGTCGGGATACCGTTCTCAAATGGAGCCAACATTCCCTGTGCAATCAAATAATCCTGCCGAACACGAAGGGAACCCAAACGTACATTGCCCTTAATGATTTCACCGGTTCTTGGATCCACTACAGCTTCTCCAATGGACCATCCACGGGTAGAACGATGAACCCAGTTGATCATATTGTAGCGAATGTCCATCGCATCCGCACTGTCCGGCAACATTTTTACCTGGAATGCATTGAGGAAACCTGCGGCTTCAAATGCCTGGTTCCACCAGCTTGCCCCTTCCATCAGCGCTGAACGAATGGGCTCGGGTGTGCCATTATCGAGATAATAAATAATCGGCTTCACTGCTTCACTTTTTGCTGCCGTAGGATTTTTCTTCTGCAAGCGGTGGCGAATAATAAAAAATTTTTGAATAGTCTCCGCTACCGGGGTACTGTAATCCATGTAGGAAACAGGAATGAATGAAGATCGCGGATCAAACGCACGAGGCTCATAATTATTATCGGGTAAATGCACAAAGGAATGATGCATACGCAATGTGAACACATCATCAGTCGGCGAAACGGATGCAACAAAATTGCCAACCTGTCCATCCGTATTCACAAAACTGATAGTTGTTTCTAATTCGGAATTGAATGGAAAGTTTTTGGTGTTGGGTAAATAAATGGCTGAACGGCTTTTATCAACTAGAAAATTTCCCTGCCTGGATCTGCGCAATTGGTTGATGACATCTCCTGCATCACGCAATAAAAAATCGGTGGCGTCTACTAATGCATGTCCATTACTTTCTGCTTCTACCGTAAATCCCCAAATAGTAGACGATGCAAAGGATTGCTCAACTGCACGACGTTCAAAAGCATTCGTTGAATTTGCCCTAAAACTATAGTTGGGTTGAACCATCAGCAGTTTTCTTCCTACCCGGTTGAACTTCACCAGCCGGTTACTGGTTAACAAACCTTTGTCAAGGCCTACATCGTTTGAACCGAGTCCCGCTGGCAACGTGGTTACATATAAAAATCCTGAATCCAGTTTATTAATGTCAAGCCATATTTTGCCCGTGGCATCGTCCCAGTAAAAATTAAAGAAGCCTTCATACTTCTTCATTCCACTCGTTTTTTCTTCAATGGAAGGAAGTTTTTGTGATAGCACTACCGAGGGCAAAAAGAAAAACAATAACAGGGTAAATTTCATAAACAGCGTTTAAGATTAAATCTAATTAAAAAACAGGATGCGTGAATCAGGTAGTGATAGAAAGTCAGAGTTTAAGATGACAGCAACTCAAATATGTCTTCTGATCAACAGTTCATACTTTGGAATGTTAGCTAATTCTTAAAACAAAATAAGCCGGTAAAGATGCAACTAACTTAGTGAATGATTTATGCAGCTCAAATCATCAGCTAGTGTATTTTCTCTCCCGGTGAATTTTATTTCCCGATTCACCGCAGTTTTTGTTCTGCTGTTTTTTTCGTTGGAGTTGCGTGCACAGGTTTGGATTAACGGCCATTTAAAAGACCAGTTTTCACATCAGTCAATCGCCAATGGAGAGATCAGAAGTACCTTATCGAAGGCGGTTACGGATTCGAATGGATTTTTCAGGATACAGGTAAAAGAAGGGGAGATTGTTTCAGCAAAAAAGTTCGGGTACCGGTTTGATACCATTCACTTTTCATTTCAATTTATTGATAGCAGCCTGACGATTTATTTGGAACCGTTGGGTAGAGTGTTAAAAACCGTAACCGTTAGTACAACTTATTCTGCTTACCAGGCAGACAGTATGCGGAGAAGAATGGCTTTTGATGAAGCCCGTTCTAAAACAACGCTCATTTCAACCCAGGCCCATTCCGGTTTTGGACTGGTGTTAAATATTGACCGCCTTACAAAATCAAATGATAAACACGTAAAAAAGCAGCGGCAGATATTTGTGAAAACAGAACAGTGGGCTTATGTGCGCTACCGCTTCCCTGATTCCATTGTTCAATCCTACACCGGGTTAACAGGCGATAGCTTACATCTTTTTATGAAGCGTTATACTCCTTCGTATGAATGGTTAAGAGCACATCTGACAAAAATGGAGATGGTGTACTACATAAATGATAAAATGAAGATTTTCCGGAAAGAGGTTCTTTAATGAAAGGTGATGGCATTTGGTTAGATTTAAATTTTATTAGAATCAAATGGAAAGATATTCTGACTACATAATAATACATGCTACCCAGGCTGACGAACTTTCAAAAACGGTAAAGCAATATTTGAAGGATGGATGGATAGTGCTTGGCGCTCCTTTTTCGCATAACGGCGAAGCGGGATCCGAGATTTGCCAGGCACTGATTAAACAGGACGCAACGAGGCCGGGCTCTATAGGTTTTGGCAGGTGATGTCTGATCAATTTTCCTTGCAAAGGTTGAACAACCTAACAATTGTATTGTGAATGAGTAGAATCTGCATATATAATAAACCGTACTGTTGTTTTTTCCTTTTCCTTTTGTGATGGATAGTATGATTGCAATAATAATATGAAACATAAAAAGTTTGGAAGAGAAGTTCTATCAAAAGGTTATTGTCGTTTAATCATGTTCATTCTGAATGATTCTATTCCAGGTTGGTTTTTAGTACTTCAAGTGAATATTTGTCTTCTGCAAGTACATGCAAAACATCACCAGACATAAGTAAGGTAGAACCATTGGGTGCGATGAAGACATCACGTCTTTTAATGGCTAGAATATTTACACTGGATGGGATGTCTAATTCAACAATGCGTTTACCGGCGGCCTGGGAGTCTTTTGGCAGGTAGATTTCCTGCATTTCTGATTTTATGGCATCACCCGCTTCAAAATCAAATCCTATTCTTCGTTTTTTAGTGGCAGGAACGGCTACGTGTAAAAGCTTTGCAACATAAGAAAGTGTAGTGCCCTGCAACAGAACCGAAGTAACCGAAATGAAAAATACCAAATTGAAAATCAGGTCGGCTTTCTCAATTCCTGCAAGCAGGGGATAAGTGGCAAAAACAATCGGAACGCTTCCCCTTAATCCAACCCATGATATAAACATCTTGCTCCGTCGATTGGATCTAAAAAAAGCAAGAGAAGCAAAAACACCAATTGGTCTTGCTACGAAAATTAAAAATGCAGATATCATAACACCCATTCCAATTAAAGGAACTATTCGGGACGGAAAAACAAGTAATCCTAACGTCAGGAACAAAATAATCTGCATGAGCCAGGCCTGTCCATCATAAAACTTAATCAGGCTTCTTCTCTTCACCATGTTGCTATTGCCCATGATTACGGCACACAGGTAGATGGCCAGGAAACCGTTACCGCCAACAAAATCACTGAATGAGTAGGTAAAAATGGCCAATCCTAATGAAAGCACGGGATACAAACCCTCGGTATCCAGTTTGATCCGGTTGATCAGCCAAACACTTACTTTGCCCATTGCGAAACCGATGGCGCCACCCAAAATAAATTCGGCAAAGAAATGAGGAATCAGGTGGGCAAAATCTGTGTTCCCGCTGGCAACAATGGAGGTCAGCGAAATGGTTAAAAAATAAGCCATGGGATCATTGCTTCCGCTCTCCAGTTCCAGCACCGGCTGTAAATAACCTTTCAGGCCTATTCCCTTGCTTCGTAAAATAGAAAAGACGGCTGCAGCATCAGTAGCAGAAATAACGGATCCTAAAAGCATTCCTTCTGCCAGGGTAAAGCCAAATGCATAATGAACAAAAACGGCAACGGAAAGGGCTGTAAGAAAAACACCGATCGTGGACAAAGCAATGCCTCTCCACAGTATTGGTTTTATACTCTGCCAGTTTGTATCCAGGCCCCCTGAAAACAAAATATAGTTGAGCGCTACAATACCGATGAATTGCGCCAGTGGAGCATTGTCAAAATAAAGTCCTCCAATACCTTCAGAGCCTGCGAGCATTCCCACAATGAGAAAGAAAATGAGCGTCGGAACACCTAACCGCCTGATTGTTTTGCCTGCCAGTACGCTGATTAACAGCAATATGGATCCGATCAATAAAATATTTCCAGCCTCGATAGTCATAATTATTCGTTTACCTCACTAACAATTTATGAAATTGGCGCTAATCAACCATTGGCTTTTTCAGCTTGTTTTTTTATACCCCATCCGGGTGTGCAAGGAAGACCGCTGGCAGCTACCAAAAAATTCGTTGTTACAACGGCTTGTGTGGATAGGGGCATGGTCGATGATTTAATTAAAAAACAAAGGGATTGAAAACGACAGATTATAATCTACCAGAAATAAAAAAAAGGCAGCTTTTGCTGCCTGATTCAATAACACCTTCTTTGAAATTAGAATAGTTTAATGTGATGCTGCCGCTATCGGCGGCTTTGGTGCGGGTACGACGTTTTTAATTGGTTTTGTAGATTTCAGGTAAGCAAAAATGGCTTTGAGTTCATCATCTGAAAAATTGCGGTACATGTCCCACGGCATAGGTGGTAATAATGACCTGGAATTTTCCAGCCCCTTGTATTTACCATTGCGAATGGCATACATAAACTGCCCCTCTGT
>Ga0193740_1000452_pt1 | contig 11077 bp, 9 predicted proteins | sample L2s1metaG_FD_145072 | JGI IMG/M metagenome (GOLD analysis project Ga0193740, IMG submission 145072) | Soil microbial communities from a riparian zone of the East river system, Colorado, United States - L2s1 | ecosystem: Environmental > Terrestrial > Soil > Riparian zone | place: USA: East River... | reverse complement strand
TTTCCATCGGGCCTTTCAGGTGCCGAGCTAACAAGAAGAGCCCTTTCACAAACCACTCGTTTTGGAACGGAAATTCTTACGCCTAAAGAGGTGGCATCAATCTGTATAAAGGATGGATATAAAATAACAGAAATGACCGATGGCACTATAGTACACAGTAAAACTATTATTATAGCTTCAGGTGTTGCTTATGCAAAACTTGACATTACAGGGATTGAAAAATTCACCGGTGCCGGCATCTATTATGGATCCGCAGCGGTGGAAGCACATGCTTGTAAAAATGAAGTGATCTATATGATTGGTGGCGGAAATTCTGCTTGCCAGGCAGCCATGTATATGAGTAAGTTTTCAAAAGAAGTAAATATATTGATCCGTCGCGATGCACTGAAGCAAACTGCCGCCAATTACCTGGTGGAAAATATCAGCAAAACACCCAATATAAAAATTCTTCCGAATACGGAAGTAATTGCTGTTTCCGGTGATAAAGTATTGGAAGAAATTACCTTGAAAAATGGAAATGGAGAATTTAAAACTGTTCCGGCTAAAGCCGTGTTTATTTATATTGGTGCAAAACCCGAAACATCGTGGGCCGGTGGAGTGATGAAAAACGATAAAGGATTTATTCTCACCGGAAGTGAACTGATGAAAGACAAATCATTTCAAAGTATCTGGAAACTGGAAAGAGAGCCTTACACCTGCGAGACAAGTGTGCCCGGTATTTTTGTAGCGGGAGATGTCCGCTATGGAGCGTTAACAGGCATTTCATCTGCAGTTGGTGAAGGAGCCATGGCTATACGCTTTACACGGAAGTACCTGCAGGAAATATAATCTTAACTTTAAGTAAACCCCCGACAAATGGATCGTTATATCGTTATCTCAGAACATACGGCAGAAGATTGCCGCCTTGCCGTAAAACATTTTATTCAATACCACGCCAATTTTCTCACACATTTTGAATGGGGCTGTTACGACAACGATCATCATGCCTATGCCATTATAGAAGCCGACAGCCATGAAAATGCGCTGATGTCGGTTCCTCCATTGTTCCGCGAAAAAGCAAAAGCAATAAAGCTTACTTATTTTAAGCCGAAGGAAGACAACAAAATGCACGCAAAAACAGAATAGTGCAGAAAAACGACGGGATGTTATCGTCTCGAAGGAAAACATTCAGATTTCCTCGCAGTTCCAGGAAAGTCACGCGACTATATTTCTAAAAACAATAACGCTACTCAACACACCTTCCCTTCCCGGTAAGTTTATAACAACTCTTACATTTATTTTATAACTACAGAGTTTCTCCAATATATTTACTGTAAAACCTCTACGTTACATGATACGCACTATTTACTTTTTTTGTTTTCTTTTTATACAATTGAGCATTGCAAATGCACAATCACTCCCATCGCCAAAGGAACATTTTGGATTTAACATCGGTGATGATTACCAATTGGCCAACTATACTCAAACAGAAGCTTACTTTAAGAAACTGGCAGCAGCATCGGACCGGGTAAAAATGGTTGACATAGGATTGACAGAAGAAGGGCGGCATCAATGGATGATGATTGTTTCTTCACCCCAAAATATAAAGAACCTTGATCGTTTTAGGGACATAGCACAAAAGCTGGCACATGCCGAGGGCCTGACTGACGAACAGGCATTTACACTTGCTGCCGAAGGCAAAGCAGTAGTGTGGATCGATGGAGGCTTGCATGCAACAGAAGTAGTAGGTACTCACCAGCTCATTGAAACCGCCTGGCAATTTACAAGCAGAACTGATGCTGAAACGATAAGCATATTGAACGACGCTATCATCCTCTTTGTACATGCTAATCCCGATGGGCAGGAATTGGTTAGCAACTGGTATATGAAGGACAGCGACGTAAAGAAACGCAATACTAACGTACCAAGACTGTATGAAAAATACATAGGCCATGATAACAACCGCGATTTCTTTATAATGAATGTAAAGGAAACGCAGAACATCAGCAGGCAACAATACCTTGAATGGTTTCCACAGATCATTTACAATCATCACCAATCCGGTCCTCCAGGATCTGTTCTTTCCGGCCCTCCTTATCGTGATCCATTTAATTATGTTTATGACCCTTTACTGGTAACGACACTTGATGCTATTGGTGCCGAAATGCAAAACCGTTTGAACAGGGAGAATAAACCAGGTTACACTTCCCGCAGCGGCGCCAGTTATTCCACATGGTGGAACGGGGGCTTGCGAACCACTGGTTATTTCCACAACATGATTGGATTGCTTACTGAAATTATCGGGAGTCCAACCCCGTCAAGGATTCCTTTGGTGCCATCACGGTTAATACCCAACCTGGCTACACCCAACCCGGTAGTTCCGCAGGAATGGCATTTCCGCCAATCCATTGATTATTCTGTTTCGTTGAATTATGCGGTTTTAAAATACGCAGTTCATCAAAAACAGGAATTACTATTTGGCATTTATAAAATGGGAAAGAATTCCATTGAAAAAGGTAACAGGGATCACTGGACACTTTCACCAAAAATGATCGATTCAATTAATAATTGGTATAAAAAAGATCAGCTGGCCAGGTCAGCTACGGGAACCAGAGCAACACAAAGCGGTGAAATGCGACCAGGTACTCCAGATACTATTCCAGCCAAATATTTTGATTCGGTTCTGAAAAATTCAGGGTATAGAGATGCACGTGGATATATCGTATCATCTAATCAGCCCGATTTTCCAACAGCAGTAAAGTTCATTAATGCACTTATCCGCTCGGGGGTTTTAGTGCACAGGGCAACAGCTGATTTTACAGTTAAGGGAAAGAACTATCCGGCAGGATCTTACATTGTAAAAACAGCCCAGGCATTTCGCCCACATGTAATGGATATGTTCGAACCGCAGGATCATCCCAATGATTTTTCTTACCCGGGTGGTCCGCCCATACGTCCTTACGATGCTGCAGGATGGACCCTTGCTTATTCAATGGGTGTGCAATTCGATCGAATGCTTGATGATTTCAACGGGCCTTTCGAAAGAATTCCCTATGGTGAATTGCAATCACAAAAATCCAGCCTTGCAAATACCGGTGTTGGATACGTGTTAAATGCCCAAAGCAATAATTCATTCATTGCCGTAAACGATTTGCTGTCAGCCGGAGTTGAAGTTTACCGGATTACAACTGGTAGTACAGGGAAAACATCAATTGCAGAAGGCAGCTTTTTCATTCCCTCCTCTTCTAAAGCAAAAGAAGTTATTGAAAAAACAGCATTAGCAAATGGGTTGAATGTAACTGGTGCCGATCACAAACCAACTGGTCTCAAGAAAATAATACCCGCACGCATTGCGCTGTGGGATCAATATGGTGGTTCTATGGCATCGGGCTGGGTACGATGGCTCATGGAGCAATATCATTTTCCTTTCCAGGTCATTTATCCAAAGGGCATAGATGCAGGAGATCTCCGGAAGAAATACGATGTTCTTGTTTTTGTATCAGGAGCAATTCCATCTGTTACACGAACTGAAGGAGGGGGTTTTGGCAGGCAACCCAAGCCTGAAGATATACCCGTAGAGTTTCATGAGCGGTTAGGTAGGCTCAGTGGCGATACATCTATACCTCAACTAAAAAAGTTTTTAGAAGATGGCGGCAACATCGTAACAATTGGCAGTAGTACCAACTTAGCATATCATTTAAAATTACCTGTTCGGAATGCACTGGTGGAAATGAGTACCGGCAACCAGGAGCGACCGTTACCTACTGAAAAATTTTATATACCCGGCAGTTTGTTGATGGCCAGGATTGATTCCACGCAACCCGCTGCTTATGGGATGAGATCACAAGCCGATGTTTATTTCGATGCAAGTCCTGTATTTAAGCTGTCTCCCGAAGCAATAATTAACGGAGCCGTAAAACCAATTGCATGGTTTGCCTCCGACAATGTTTTGCATAGTGGATGGGCATGGGGGCAGGGGTATATAAAAGACGGTGTGGCTGCATTTGTTGCGCCTGTCGGTAAAGGAAAACTTTTTGCGTTCGGGCCAGAGATAACATTCAGGGGGCAGGCACATGGAACATTTAAGTTATTGTTTAACCAGTTGTATCAATGATCTAACAGGTCACGGAGTCGGCTGCGCGGACGAGTTATTAATGCATATCCGCTGGGATTAGAGGTTAGCGCCGCAGAACTTGCAAAATCTCGCGTCGCTATCATGTCCTTCTCTGCCACAGCCAGGGCAGGTTTCATGGCCATGTTTCCGCCTGCGGATGGCAAGTGTCATCTCAGTGGTAATGATGCCGGTAGGAACTGCAATTATACCATAGCCAAGTAGCATTATTATGGAGGCGATAATTTTACCGGCAGGTGTAACCGGTGAAATATCTCCGTAGCCTACAGTCGTGATGGTAACTATGGCCCAATACACACTATCGGGTATGCTGTCAAATCCATTCTCCCCTTTTTCGGCCAGGTACATGATTGAGCCAAGTATAATAACGAGACTGAATACTACAAGCATGAATACACTAATTTTCTTCATGCTTGAAGCAACCGCCGATCTTAAAAAGTCAGCTTCACTTAAAAAATGAGACAGCTTAAATATGCGGAAGATGCGCAACAGGCGCAGGGCACGCAAAACCAGTAAGGATTGAGCGCCTGGCAAAAAAATGCTGAGATAAGATGGTATAATGGCCAATAGGTCTATTACTCCTAAAAACGAAAAAACATAAAGCAATGGTTTTTTTATGCTGATGAGGCGCAGGAAATATTCCAGTGTGAATAGAATTGTAAATGTCCATTCCAGGTTACTGAAAACATTTGCATATCGGCGGTTGAAGCTTGGCATGCTGTCAAGCATTACCACAACAATACTTGCCACAATTAAAAACAGCAGCGCAATGTCAAAAACCTTACCCGCTGTAGTATTGCTTTCATAAATTACATTATGGAGCTTGTTGCGCCATGTAGTGGTCCCGGGTTGTTGCATAAGCTATAAAATTAGCAATAATCTTTCCCTGCACCCTCAATGCAAAAAAAGCCCAGGGTCTATAGTGGCAAACCACCAGCAACGATTAATCAAAAACTTTTTTTCTTTAACATTCCTTTCATGAATGTTCGTGTGAATAAAAACAGCTGGTACATCTTTCTGAAAACTACTTTTTATGAAGCCAGCTGTATTTGCCATTTTATTGGTACTCCCCTCTATTTGTTTTAGCCAGTACACGTACAAAAACCTGCGGGTAAATTATTTAGAAAGCAATGATATTGCTAAGAATTTTACTTATGCTAACCTCAGGCTTTATCCTGTTTATGCGAATGACAGTTTCAAAACCATTTTCAAAAATGTTGGTAAATACACTCCCCTGCAGGAGGCTATTCAAGCCAAAAAAATAAAGATCACCGAAAAACCATCAGGAGGTAGTGTTAACGACCTAACGGTTCAAAACATTTCTTCGGACACCATCATCGTTATTTGTGGTGATGTAGTGAAAGGTGGCCAGCAGGACCGCATTGTACAGGAAGACATTGTGCTGGCACCCAAAAGCGGGAAAAAGAACCTGAAAGTTTTTTGCGTGGAAAGCGGTAGGTGGTCACGGTTAGAAGCCAACGAAACTGGAACACGCAATGCTGCTATAGCCATGGATAAAAAACCGGCAGAGTTCAAGGGGTATTACAATAAGGGCAGTGTAAGCCTGCGAAAGGTGGTGGAAAAAGAAAAAGATCAAGCCAGGGTCTGGTCGAAGGTAGAAGAGATCAATAAAAAGAACAATACCCAAAACGAAACCAAAACTTACACAGCCATCACTACATCGGGTGGGTTCAGTAAAAAACTGGATAGTTACCTCAAATTCTTCAACAATAAATTCAATGATCCTAATATTATTGGGTTAGTGGTCGTAACAGGCAACAAGGTAATAGGGTGCGATTTATTTGCAACGAACGGCCTGTTTAAGGGACAACTGCCAAGCCTTTTGCATTCTTATGCAACCGAGGCCATTTTAAATGGAACGCAGATTACTGCATCGCCCCAGGTGGTTAAAAACTATATGAACCAATTATTGAAAGACGAGACCAGTCAAAAACAAACTTTGAAGAAAAAGGGGAACGCCTTTGTAAACAACGGAAAGAAGCTGCGAGTATCGAGCTTTGATTAGATAGGTTGCGTTCTTATTCAAATCGATATTTATAGAAAGTACTTGACAGGTTCATCTGCACAAGCGATGAAGTATGGAGGAATGCTGTGGATACTCTTTTATTAGTGTATTTGCATGTGCCATTTCAAAATCGGCAAAATCAAAACCGGGGGATACTGTACAACCAACTAATGAAAAATTGGTACCGGGAGCGGGTTCGGAGGCAAACCAGCAATGGGCAGGTACTACAAATTGAAGAACTTCTCCTTCCTGTATTTTTCTTCCTAAACGGGTTGTTGTGTAGTCTCCCTCTATATGGATAATATGAATAAGCAAACTGCCGCCTTCATAAAAATGCCAGCATTCATCACTCGCAATGCGATGGAATGCAGAATAATCCCCTTGCTTCAGTAGATAATAAATAGCTGTTGAATAAAACCGATCTCCTTTAAATCCCGATGGCAGGCAATTGGCTGTGATGACACCTTTTGACCGATAGGTTTCTTTAAAAAAACCACCCTCCGGATGTGGTTGTAATTGCAGATACTCGATAAAATTGTCTGCTGTCATTATTTAAGGTTAAACATCTTTTTCGTCGAATGATAATTCGATGGACTTTGTGTTTGCTATCACCTTTCGGTAAGAAACACCTGCTGTATCAAGCATTCGTTTGCTCGCAACTGAAATATCAGTTCCATTGTATTTATCACTTAAGTAAATCACTTCTCTAATGCCCGACTGAATAATGGCTTTGCTGCACTCATTGCAAGGGAAGAGTGCTGTGAATATGCGGCAGCCGGAAAGGTCCATCCCGATGTTATTGAGAATAGCATTGAGTTCCGCATGACACACGTATGGATACTTGGTGTTGAGAAATTCACCCTGTTTTTCCCATGGAAAATCTTCATCATTGCATCCAATGGGTAAACCGTTATAGCCGGCGCCAACAATTTTGTTTTGATTGTTAACGATACAAGCTCCCACCTGGGTGCTGGGATCTTTACTCCTCCGTCCACTGAGCAATGCTACTCCCATAAAATATTCATCCCAGCTAATGTAATCTGTTCGTTTGGACATAGATAAACTTGTAAAGGGCGTGAAGTTATTTCAATTTGATGGTTTAACGCTGTTGGCATGATGACGGAAAATGATTAGTGTGTCTGCTAAAATATCATCAACAGGAAACCAAAAGTGTAAGGACTGCTTGTGTGAGTGATCGGCCGGAGCCGGACGCAGCACAATGTTTCAGATAGCTATCGGGACTAATAGTAGTAATTGGTTAAGTTCAAAATTTAGATCACTTCTCCATCAACTGCTCATGCAATTGCCGGTAAGCCATACTTAAAAAATTGGGAAGTATATGTGCATATGTCCACATGATCTTATCAGGATCGTTTAAATGCTCCACCATGCTTTTCCATTTTTCTTCACCATGATTTTCTATAACCGTTTGTTTCTTTTCTTCGGTTTGGAGATACATGCTCATTCCGATAGCATCGGCTTCCGGATGAAACTGGGTTCCTACCATGTAATCGTTAAAGCGCATGCCCATAATTGCTTGTTCAAAAGGAACATGAGGCCGATATTTTTCTATGCACAATATTTTAGAGCCTATATTATCGATCCTTTCAAAATCGGGAGTGGTAATCTGGTAATCACGGCTATCCACTACATAAAATGGATCACGCAAACCACGAAAAACCGGATCATGCTGGCCTTCAAATGTTACATGCACGGGGAAAACACCAAAGGCGGTTTTTTTTCTACGGCTCACTAAACCAATTCCATACTGGCGACATACCAATTGAAAAGAATGGCAAATAAGAAAGACAAACTTTTTGTTGTGATTATCAGGATTGGCATTCCAGTGCTCCACCTGGGAAAGCCAGGTGAAATAAGCACGTTCCCACTCACTACCCTCACTTTCCAAAGGACTTCCAGGGCCACCACTTGAAATATATACATCGTAGGAAAGATCAGGAACCTGACTGTGCCGACGAACGTCAAATTCCTCGAAGCTGGCCTTTATGGAATGGAACTCGCCCCATTCGTTGATGATCTGGCGAATACAGCGCATGCCCTGGTTAGGCTTGCCTTCATAGAGGTCTAAAATTGCTATCCTTAGCATATAAAGGGCTGCAAATTTACAACATTGCAAGGAACCAGTTGCAAAACCTTTGCCAGCACAGGGTTTTAACTTACCGGCTGAAGCCCTGGCTTATCACATCAAACATTTTTTGTGCGACAAAAATGTTTCCGGCCATATTCAGGTGTACGCCGTCTGTGGTAAGTATGCTACGGTCTTTGTTTTCCGGATTGTTTGTTTTCAGGTGATCTGTAAATGCCTGGCGGAGGTCAATTACAGGGCAATTGTTGTCCTTTGCAATTTTACGGATCAAGGCTGAATAGTTGTTCAGTTCACCTTCGAGCGGATTGGTAAAATCATTTTTTTCACCAATGGCGGCCGGCGTACATAGGTAAACGGTGATATTTTTTGCTTTCAGTTTTTTAATGATAGCGTTATAAAATTTCTCAAACCTGTCAGCATCGGTTCCGGTTCCGGAGGTTCTTTTATGCCAAACATCATTTACACCAATAAATATAACCACCAGGTCAGGATTCTTTACTAACACATCAGTGTCCATGCGTAAATACAAATCATAGATCTTATTCCCACTGATGCCAGCACCAATGGTTTCATATTTTGAAGCAAATCCTTTTTCATTCAGTAGGGAATCAAATTTTTTAATATAGCCGTTTGGGCCTGCGCCTAGCTGGGTAATAGAGTCGCCAAAAAATAAAATCTTCTTTTTGGTTTGCATTGTAGTGAAACTGAAAACTGTAGCTGATACGAGGAGTAAGAGGAGAAATGTATTCTTCATGGTCTATTTTTTCTGATAAACTTTTTCACCGTTGATATAGGTTGCTAAAACAGTTGTATTTAAAATTTCTTTGGCATCGATAGTCATGAGGTCTTTGTCCAAAATAATAAAGTCGGCAAATTTCCCCTTTTCCAAAGAACCTTTTTCCTTCTCTTCAAAATTAGATTTCGCTGCCCAGATGGTCATTCCACGTAGTGCATCCTGCCTGGACAGTGCATTTTCTATTTGATAGCCACCGGCCGGGTACTCCTTTGAATCAGTTCTGAAAACTGCAGAATGAAAAGTTTTAAATGGAGAGATGTCTTCAACCGGAAAGTCAGTTCCCAGTGGAATCCATTTATTTTCATCCATTAACTGTCTAAAAGCATAAGCACCCTTTACCCGTTGTGGGCCTACGCGATCGCCTGCCCAATACATATCGGATGTGGCATGCGTAGGTTGAACCGACGGAATAACATTGTATTGCCCGAATGATTTGAAATCATTTTGATTCACCACCTGCGCATGTTCAATTCTCCATCGCTGGTCATTTTTTCCTTTTAAATATTTTGCATAGATATTCAATATAGTTCTGTTTCCGGAATCGCCAATGGCATGTGTGCACATCTGGAACCCCAGGTCATTAATTACCTGTGCAACAGAATCAAAGTGTTGTTGAGAGCTTAAAAGAAAACCAAAATGACCTGGTTGATCGGCATAGGGTGCAAGCAAACACGCTCCTCTCGATCCCAGTGCCCCATCGGCATACACTTTAAATGAACGAACATTCAAACGATCTGTTTTTATTTTACCGTTCTTCTTCGCCCAGTCATAGTTTGCTCTTCCATCGCTTAGCATGATATACAAACGCATTTTTAGTTCGTTACTGCTTTGCATTTGTTTGGCCAATTCAACCGATTGATAACCTAAGCCACAATCATCAACCGTGGTTAGTCCTGCAGCAAAACAATTCTGTTGTGCCTCCAGTAAAAATTTTTTCACCTGCTCCTGTGTTTGTGCTGGAATATTCCGGCTTACCAAACCCACGGCATTGTCAACAAGAATTCCGGTTAGTTTACCATTCTTTACCTGCACCTCTCCACCCGTTAATTGATGGCCTGCTTTTACACCTGCAAGCTCCAATGATTTTTGATTGGCGATTGCTGCATGACCATCGACTCTAGTCAACAACACCGGACGGTTTGGAAACAGAGCATTTAATTTTTCGTTCGAAGGAAATTCTTTCACCGTCCAATCATTTTGATCCCACCCTCTTCCTAATAACCAGCCATCAGGATGGGATACAGCAAACGATTGCAACCTCGAAAGAATGTCCTCCCAGCTTTCGGTGCCAACCAGATCAGCATTTTGCAAACTGGTGGCATAGCCAAAAAAATGTGCATGGGCGTCAATGAAACCAGGATAAATAAATTTACCGCCGGCATTGATCGATTGCGAGGGCCAGTATTTTTCTCTGAGGCCGTTCTTACCCACGTCAAAGATCTTCCCGTCTTTTATTGCAATTGCAGATGCAGTTGAAAATTTGGAGTCAACCGTATAGATTTTTGCATTATAGATTAACAGGTCAATTCTTTTCCGCTGGGCAAAAACCGAAAAACTAAAGAGAAGAAAAATAATACAGGAAATATTCTTCATGGTGATCATTGTAAAAATTTCTCTGGATGTTTTTTATGGAAATCGGTTTTGTCCTGGTAAGCTTTAGCCGCTTCAAGTATAGATGCTTCATTATAAAGGTTGCCAACGAGTGTTATACTGACTGGTAAATTTCTTTGATTATAACCCATCGGCATGCAAACAACAGGATTGCCGGTAAGGTTTGTGATCGCCAACTGGCTTCCTCCAAAAGTTGGAATGATCACTACATCGTAATTCTTCATGAACTCCTGTACTTTTTCACTAAGCGAATAACGATACCTGTTAGCGTTGATATATTCCACTGCAGGAATCATTCTTGCGGCACGGAAGGAATTTGGCCAAAAAGCTTTGTCCTGTCTTTCAATCAGTTCATCCCTGTTGGTTCTTGTTAATTCATCAAATGCTGCTGCCGATTCAGAGCTGAGTATCACACTTATCAGATTT
>Ga0193740_1000451_pt1 | contig 11078 bp, 14 predicted proteins | sample L2s1metaG_FD_145072 | JGI IMG/M metagenome (GOLD analysis project Ga0193740, IMG submission 145072) | Soil microbial communities from a riparian zone of the East river system, Colorado, United States - L2s1 | ecosystem: Environmental > Terrestrial > Soil > Riparian zone | place: USA: East River... | reverse complement strand
TTATAAAAATGTTAGCAAAAATAACTTTCTTCTGGGGGTTTTCTTTTTCTTTTTTTATAGAGTTATAGAATAACTCTATTTTTTTCTTTTTAAGAGTTAGAGTTGAGTTCTTACTCATTTCATCCTAAACTCTAAATCTCTTTTCCTTGGTTTGTTGAGGAAAAGTTTAAAAAATGGATATAGGTGTTATGGAAATATCAAAACTGAAAGAATTTTTGCTTGGTGAATTAGTCCAAAAACAAAATTACTTGCTAAATACTAAACAATCAGGAGAAGCTTTGGAATTGTTAACTAATTTAGATAATGATAGTGCTAGTTTAGTTTTCTTGGATCCGCAATATGAACCAGTGCGGAATGTGATGCGAACTAATTATCCGCTTTATCCACAAAATGATTACCAAATAATGCAAATTCTTAAAGAAGTTGAAAGAATTCTTAAACCTAGTGCTTTTTGTTTACTATGAATTAATAAAACTTTACTGGGAAGTGATCGGATTGCTAATTGAATGATTAAAACTTCTAGTTTAAAAATAGTAGACTGCTTGGTCTGACATAAGAAAAATTTCCTAGGGCTGGGAAGTTGGTTGCGTTCTAATGCTGAATTTTGTTTCCTAATTCAAAAATACCCACAAAGCGGTAAATTGTTTAAGAATAGGAGTTTCGGGAATGTTTGGGAGGAATCACCAATTTCCGTAACGAAAAGAAAACACCCACACCAAAAACCTAAGGAGTTAGCAAAAGCCTTAATTTCGGCTACCACTAATGAAGGAGATTTAGTTGTTGATCCTTGTGCTGGTTCTTTTGTGGTGTTAGAGGTTTGTCAGGAGTTAAAGAGAAATTATTTAGGAGTTGATCTAACTTTTAAAGAAATGAAAAATTTCCTAAACCAAAGAAAAATTTGTGAAACTCATGAGAGTTCCTAAATCTAATTTTTTCTTATCTTTTTTACGAGCTTTAAAATTACCACTGAAATTATTAGTGGGTTTTTTTGGAAAGAAACCCAAAAGAAAAAAAAGCGAATTAGAAAAAAAGCAATTAGCCTATGTCCGAAATTTCTCTCCCAAACATTACAGTTGGCAAAAGAACTCTGAGAAAAAGAAAAAACTATTTGGGAAAAAGAGCAAGCAAAAATCAACTAAAAAATAACTTCACTATGAGAAATACTCAAAACCAAAATAGCAAGTAAAAAGTAAGAGGGTTGTTAAATAAATCACTTTCACTTAGCCTTAGATCAAATTCTAATATTTAAAACTAGAATAAGTCTGATTAGTGAGGAGAAAAAAGAAAATAGTAAAATCACTATTATGGAAAAAGAACAAAAAGTAAATGAGTGGCTAGCTCAAAATTATCCCAATGTAAACTTTCGTAGAGAACCTGATTTCATAGATAAAGTTCTAAAACTTATTGAAGCGGAAGAGAGGTTGAAAGAAATGCAACGGGTTTTTTCTGATTCTGAGAAACAAGAGTATTGATTACTTATTTCTTGTTTCGAAGACATAATAGAGGAATCCAAAGAGTGATTGGAAGAAAATAAGCTAAATCAACAGCAACTTCTTATGAATTAATTTCATATTTTTACTATACAACTATATCTAGTTAACTATATTTAATTCTTTGACTGCTCTGATTACTATAAATACTTCTTGCTTACTTTTGCCAATTATAAGGTTCTTTTCTTGGCTAACTCTGCCTTATTTTCTTACGCAATTTTTAATAATTTATTTTGTTGACCTATTTTTAAGTATGAAAAATTACCTAAGTAAAAATAAGCAGATTTTCCTTGCTCTTGGATAAAACTGGCTACTTTACTGAGTAATTGTTGACTTGGTAGCATTGATTATCTTTTTACACGATTTTTTTGTGGCATAAAGAAAGAACCGAAGTAAGAGTGTTTGAAATACACACCACTAAGTAAAAAATGATTATAAGAACTATGAATGATAAGAAGTTTTTAATTTTAAGTGATATTGATATTCAAGCTCTTATTAACATGCAAGAAGCATTAACGGGAATCTTACGAGATGCAAAAGATAAACAGAATGAAGTTTATCGCACTTACCAAATGGCTGCGGTACAAGCTTTTGAGGTTAGTTATGAGGCAGCATGAAAGATTTGTCAAAAAGTTCTAAAAAAATATGCTCTCAATTTTCATTACTCCAAAGATGTTTTTCGTGAGTCAGCTAAAATTGGCTTGCTTAATGATCCCGAAACATGGTTTGAATTCTTAGAGATTAGAAATGAAACTACCCATACTTATAATGCTGATATTCTAAATGAGATTTTCACCATAATACCTAAGTTTTTAGTTGAATTGGAAAGTCTGATTGAGAACTTAAAATCTTTCAGCAATAAAGAAACTTAAATATGAATAATTTCCAATTAGAAAGTAGACACTTAAAGATCTTGAAAGACATTTTAGTCAAACACCCTTATCAGTTTTATGCTTATGGTTCGCGGGTAAAAGGAACGGCTAAGAAGTATTCTGACTTAGATTTATGTTATTACGATGTTCCGAGACAAGAAATTAGCAAACTCCGTGAAGAACTAACTAAGTCTAATCTCCCTTTCTTTGTCGAATTGGTGGCCTGAAAGAGAATGCGACCAACTTTTCGTGAATCAATTAGTAAAGATTTAACTTTGATTTAGTTTAAATATTCCCGACCTAAGTGATAGTTATGTCGGCAATAAACTAAAAATCAGTTCAAAAAATAGTCAATTTTCTTAATTGGATCGACTGGCAAAGGCAAATCCACGCTCGCTAATGTGTTAGTTAACCAAGTTAATCAAGAAGGTTTGTTTAATGACTTTCAAGAAGTTTTCAAAGAAAGCGGCAGAAGTGTGAGTGGCACCAGAGAAGTTCAAGAAGGAGGTTTTATTGAAAACGGCATTGATTACTCAGTAATTGACACCGTGGGCTTAGGTGATACCAAATTACCAAAAGAAATAGTATTAGATAAAATAGCTGACGCAGTTTATTTAGCTAAAGAAGGGGTTAGTCAAGTGTTTTTCGTGATTGATGAAAAATTCAATCCGCATGAGATGGCTAATTATGATTTGCTAAAAAACATCATTTTTGATGAGCAAGTGGTGGATTATACTACGATTGTTCGCACTCGTTTTGAAGATTTTAAGGATCAAGAAAAGTGTTTGACTGATATCGAAGCCATGATTAAAGAAGAGGGAAAATTAGCTGAAATTATTAACTCTTGTCAAGCTAGAGTTATTTATGTGAATAATCCTTCCTTAAATCTAGTTCCAGCCAAGAATGAGAGTGAAGACCGCAAAAAGATTCGAGAAGACAAAATCATCCAAAGAAAATTAACTCGAAATGACTCTAGAAAAATATTGCTTAATAGTTTGAAAAACTTTACTAAAAGAGGCTTTTACCAACCTGCTAAACTCAAAAATCTTAGTGCTGAGTTAGCTACAACCATTAAGGAAAAAAAAGACTTGGAGCAGAAATTAAAAGAGTTACAAGAAAAACATTCACCTATTTCCTCCCCAACTTTAGAGACTAATCAAATAACAACTGTTATTGCTCCTGTTGTCATTACTGAATCTGAAGAAATAACTGATAACAGCAATTCTCAATCATCAAAAATTATCGGCATTGGCGACTCTAAACATTCTCGCGAAAAAACTCAGCAGTTGGAAAGTGAACGAAAAAGACTCGAAAAAGCCATCGCCGAAAAACAAAATCAAATCCGAGCTAAAGTTTTTAAACATATCCTGAATAATGCCGAAGAACTAACTAAAGAGTTAGGAGGCAATATCTTTTTAACTAGCGTAATTGATGATGGTCAGGATTGAACTAGGCTCCATCTTGATTTTACCTTAGCCAACAAAATAAAATGATTGCAAAGAGACTTTAATTATGATCAAATAAAGAATTGAAGTCAAGCTTTAAAGGACAGTTTTAATCCTGATGATGATGTTGATTTTTGTGCTTGATTAAAAAATGATAAGAAATTAACTCCTTCGGCTTTACCAACTCACAACCTCAAATCTTTAAGAAATGAATATCATTCTTGATTAGATGTTTATACCCAAGGTTTAAATAAAATAAATCAGCAAACTAACGTTGCCGAAGATTGAAAAGAAATTCATGAGGATTTTGATGAATATTACCAACAAAATTGGGAAGAGAAAGGCTTTGACTATAATCAAACCAAGGAATGGATTAAGGTCGGATTAGAGGTAGATGAGTATGAATTTGCTACTTATTTAAGAGTCAAAAACTACCAGTCTAATTCAGATTTAAATTTAGAGCAATTAAGAGGAGAATTTAATACTTGAAAAGCAAATCCGCCAGTTCAAGAATATTTAGATATTTTTTATCCTAAGGAAAAACGAAGTGAAATAACTGAATTAAGTATTGATTATAGAAATCTTCAAGGAAATTTAGACCTTTCTGGTTTTGTGAATTTAAAAACATTATCTTGTCGAAATAATAAGCTTCCCAGTCTAGACTTTCTTGCTACTTTGAAAAATCCAGAAAAGTTAACTAGACTTGATATCTATGGTAACAGTTCTACTGGTAAGTTGACTCTCTTGCGAAAATTGATCAATTTGGAGTTTTTGGACTTGGAAAATAATCTTCTTAGTGATTCTTTAGAGCCTTTAAGAAACATGAGTAAATTACGAAGCTTGGATATTAGCAATAACGATATCAACAGCGGTCTTGAATATTTACCAGAGAGTATTGAAAATTTCGCTTGTTTAGCAGACGAAAGAAAAGATGCTAAAGTAAAAGCTATTTATGATTGCTTTGCTGATGAAAAAGAAAAATTAGAAACAGGATGAGGGGGAAGTATAATAAATTTTCCCCAAAAACTCCAAGTCTACAAACAAAAACTAGTTCGAGAAAAAGTTATTGAAATTTGACTTCCTCTCAAAGATATACCTAGTAAATATTGGGATAAAGTAGAAGTAGGTAATGATTGAGATAGGGAATATAGAGTAAGTAGGGAAAAAGAAACACCATTACTGATAAATTACGATTCTTACTTGCCTCACAAAAAGTTTAAAAACCAAAAATTGCTTGAAAGATTTAAAAAATATTCTTCTAGCCCTAATTCTGTAAAGTTCTTTGATTTGGCTAATACTTGGCCTAACAATCAAGCACCATTTATCAAGGACATTAAAATAGAGGACATATTTGATAGTAATAGTAGTGTAGTTGGAGGCATTCTGAGAGATAAAAAATTTACTGACTTTTTGGACAAGAATAAATTATTTAAAAGTGGTGAAAGTGGTGAATTAAAAGATCAAGAAGCTTTTGAATTTCTCCAGTCCATAATTGAATCACAAGAAATCAAAGCTACTGTTAAATTAACTCAGGAAGAATTAGAGCAGTTTAGGCAAGAAAATCAAGAACTCCAATCCCAAATCCAAATCTCATCTAAATAAAAAGGGTTGCAAATTTCCTTTTCAAATCCAAATCTTTAAAAAAATTACTCTAAAAACTGAACAAATTGCATGTAACTACCAAAAATTACAATCTCCCCACTTTCCGATACCGATTAAACTCAGCTTTTCGTAAGGAGGGCATATTTTCTTTTTTACTTGCTAAACAATTACCGCACAAAATTCTGTCTTTTATCTCTAATCCCCAAAAACTAGGACTATGGCGGTTTTTAATCACTCCATGATGTCCCACACTCTCTATCTTCGTCTCACATTTATCACAATAAGTTCAGCCACTACCAGCACTGTTTAAGTAATCAACCCTTACTTTTTCACTCTTTGCGCATTTACACTCTTTCAATCTTTCTTGGCATCTTTTTAAAGAATTAGCAAATAAAAGATAAAGTGCTTTGTTTAGAGTGTTTAAGTAAATATTGAGAGAAAATGCCTATTAATAAGAAATATGTTTTTAATAAGTATTTAGGGAGATATGAGGAATAATAGTTTAAGGCGTGTCTCGTCTCGTCATAGGAAAAAACGGTCTTATTTTTGCATTACAGAATAGTACAATCATCATCGTCTATATCATTAACTACGGTTCTATCAATACTTCTGTTATCACTAACATGCTCATCGATTGAATTGATAATTCTGTCAACTAGTGTCTTTCTTTCTCATGAACTGAAACTTGGATTGCCATTACTTCAATAACCCTCTTTTCTTTCAATTTCGGATGCTGCTCTAAAAGCATCAACTATATCATAAACGGTTCTTTGTGCTCGTCCACCACGGGAATTTTTGAGAATAATTTCAAGTTCAAAAGTAAGGTCTCCATTACCACAACTATAACACGGTCCATAACCTCTTGCTTTAGTCTCATTTTCAGCCCAATAACTAGCACTAACTCGTTCATCCATTTTATAATTCCTTAAAAATTCTTCGTAACTTGGAATTTCGCTTTTTATTTCTCTAACTTCCTCAATAGGAGGAATATTGCTGTTGTTTAACATAATTTCTTAATTTCTTTTTGTTCTTGTTCTTAATTAGTGAACTGCTACTGAATAATTATTAACTCATTTTCAAAAACACTAAAACCCACTGCAAAAAAAAGCAAGAACGAATTTTACAAAATCAGAGGGGTGATTTTATACCGCCCCCATCATTTTTATCTTTTATTATTCAACTGCTTTTTTACTATTACTGTGCTAGTAATTAGTAAAGCACTGATTACTCCCATAATACCGAAAACTTTTTCAGCACTGATTTTGTCATCATTTTCTTGTCTTGTAGAAGAACTGAAATGTTGTAATCTTTGTTCTGAACTATAACCAACTTCTCTTTGCTCCGCTTCATTTAAATCCTTGGCTCTAATCATCGCATTAGGAACATAAATTAAGCATCCAGTTTTATCATCTGTTTTTTTTTCTAATGAATTGTGGATAAACCAATCACCTTTTTCGTAATATTCGCTAGCTTCTTGGTTAAAGACAACTAAATCTTTTTCTAAAATAGCGTTCTGTTTAATGCTATTAACTAATTGCTGATTAATTATTATTGGAGCTTGTGAAATATTTTTAGCTCGGTTGATTTCGGCTAATTCTTCCTGATTAAACCTTGAAACCGGATATACTGGTTGGTTTTCAAGCGAACCAATCACCTCTCCATCGTAACCAAGTTGAACCGAATGATAAATAAGCACTTCCTCTTTTTTTGCTCTATTGAAAACTTCATCAATTCTTCAATTTAGAGGATGGTTTTTAACATCTTGAATTATTTCGAAATTAGTTCGTTGTTGAGGACTAATCAATCGACCTTTTTGTTTTACAAAACGAAAATTTTGGTAACTATCAGCAACATTTTTAGCAATTCCTTCGAAAACCTGTTCTCCTTGTTCATTATTACCTTTATTAAACCCACTGATTTTTATTTCATCAGGATTCTTACCTTCCAAAGATTTTGCTACTTTTCTTTGTTCCTGCATTGGTGCTTGGATATCAGCAAACATTTGACTAAACTTTTCCATATATTCGGGAGAGTCCATTTCAATTTCTCTCTCCCTATTTTCTATATCTTTTCCAATTTTCTCCCGACCCTTGTCAAATACTTCATTAATTCCGAATAAGAAATTTTTCAATCTTTCGGGGCAATCACTAACATTAATTTCGGTAGCATTAATTCACTTATAAAACTCCTGCTTTAACTCTTCTCGAAATTTAGGAGTTGCATCAGTTTCCAAAAATGCAGCAAACAAATGGAGTTGACTAACTAATGTACTCTCAGCCTTTTCTGGATACTGATAAATATCTTTTCTTGTAATGTTATTACCGTGAATTTGTTTTCTTCTTTCTCAATCAGGAAACTCATTTTTATAAGTTATCTCGATATATTTTTCTAATCATTCTATTACTCTAAGAAATATATCATTAAGTGCTTTTTTTTGGTAAGCGACCATTTCTTGTTTCTGCATTAATTCTTGTTTTTTAAACATATTTTTTATTATTTATATTAATATTATCAGTTACTTTTAACTTCTGAATCTCTTCTGTGATTTGACATGTAAACAATTATATCATTCACAAATTCACCATAATCACCAACATTCATAACCATACTCAAAGAGTTGCCGAAAGTAGTAGCACTAGTTTCTCAATAACTTCCACGATGTGCAGAACAACTAAAACTCCAATGACTCATGTGAGAATCAGCATCACAACTCGACCTACTACATCTAATATGAGCCTTATTTGATATTTGAGAACTAGAACCACAACTAGCATGAACCCAATACATCTTTCTAGTGCTATTTGAACAAGGATTATTATTTCTTACACCAGGACAAGGCATATATAAATCTTTCCATACCGTTGGCTTATCACAAACATAACAAGGTCCATATCCCCTTGTTTCACTAATATCGCCACCACTTAAATCTTCATAACTAAGATTATCATCACTCTCATAAGTTTTCATAAACTCTTCAAAAGAGGGAGTCTTATATTCTTCTTTTAATTCATAGACTGTTTCAGTCTTGGGTATTTGATTTTCTATTACCATATTTTTTTACTTTTATTTAAATTATTTTAATTTACTAAATTATTCAGATTAATTCTGAACGATTACTACTACACTTCTTTTTGAGAATACTAGTAATCGCAGTAATCGATTTATTAGAAATTACTAGTTCCTTTTATATTCGTTTCGTCTGTCTGCATAAATTTTTATTTATTCTAATATATAGGTTAAACCATATATGATATTATTTTTATATGTAAAAGTGAAAGAGTAAAGAGTAATTTTTAGCAAAAAATAAACCATATGCCAACTCTCACTCTCCAAAATATCACCATTAAAAAACTTGAAGATAGAAATCTTAACACTTATTATTTGATTGTTAATCAGGACAATCCCGATGAAGCATTTTTCTGTTTTGAGAAAACAGTTAAGGAGGGTTGAGATAGTTTAGTTAATAATTGAGAGAATTTGAAAGAAGCTGAAATTGAGTTTGAGAAAAAGGAGAATAATTTCAAAACTTACCGCAAAGTAGTTAACTTATACGCACAAAAAGAAGGAGAATTTATTATATAAAAGAAATATGAGTTATAAATCAATCATATGTCTCGTCAAATTCAAGAATATATCAACAGTTTGGTAAATAAGTCCAGAGTTTATTATTTAGATCTTAACAATCACTTCCAAAAACAAAACTATCAGTGTTCCACTTGTCACCAAAATTTACCAGGCAAATGTGAGAATTGCAATAATAAAAATAAGCAATTAACTGGTGAAATCACTAATTTAAGTGAATTTAACAATTTAAAAGGAATAAACACTTCTAATAACCAGTTCACTAGTTTAAATTTCTTAAATTCTTTACCGAATAAAGATAAGTTAAAAGGGATTAATCTGTTTGGTAATCAGATCACCGAAATAGATTTTGCTGATTTATTTACTAAATTTCCTAATTTAGCGGGAATTAACTTACAAAATAATCCAGCAAAAGCTAAAAATCTTAATAATTTAACCAACCAGCAATTTAACCAGTTAGTTCAAGGAATTAAAGCAAAAAAAATTAGAGTTGATTCTTTTAAAGGCACTATTTTAATTGTTTGTTAAAAACTAACTAACAAAAAAAACAAAATAAATTATTAAAAATTGCGTAAGAAAATAAGGCAGAGTTAGCCAAGAAAAGAACTTGTAAGTAGATAAAGGCAAGAAGTACTTATAAATAAAGGGGCGGTTAATAATATAACAGTTAACATAGATAACAGCTAACCAGTATAACAGTTAACAATTTAGTATAAAATATAATATTATGGATAAGTTGCTAATAATTGAAACCAATAATGCAGAAAATTTAAGAAAGTTATTAGTAGAGAACAATATTGAACACAAAGTTGTTTATATTGCGAAAATAATAAGCAAAGGCGAAAAATAAAGAGATTAATAACATTATGAAAAACAAAAACGAAAAACAAAAATTCAAAGAATTCTTAAAAAAAGTGGAAGATCCTGACTATAACCGAGAAGTAAACCGTAGTTTACCAGTAAATCCAAACGCTTTACAAATAGCCAAATATAAACTTTGTAAACAAATGTTAATTTATCAACGAGAACACAATTTGTCAGACAAGGAAATCGCTAAAAGAATTAAACTAAGCGTTGCCGAAGTTGAGGATATTTTATTCTGTGAAATTGAAAAGTTTACCTTGGATCGGCTAATTGCTTATGCGGAAAAATTGTTTTCTCGCAACGGAATAAACGTAGTTATCGAACCAAAAAAGGACAATGCTCATGCCCGAACTGTTTAAACTTAAAGATAAAAAGTTTTCAGAGAAAGATAAAGAATGACAATGAACTTACCAGTGCTTATTCACACTAATTTTTAACCAAATAGAAATTAGAGAAATAACTATTACTGACCATTATCAGCAAGAACATCCTGATATTAACAATGAATTGATTTTGAATTTGCTAACTAAATTGAATGAGGAAAACTTGAAACCCATGAAATATGAAGGTAAACGCGAACCCTATGAGTGGGAAGTTATTTATGATAAAAATCCTTACATCCTTTTCTTTTGATTTAATGACTACAATCCACATGGTCTTTGAATTAGGAATTGCCACCGAATAAATTAACATTTTAATATTATGGGAATACTTAAAGAAACGAAGTTCAGTGATAAACAAAAGAGAACTAGTATAAAAACACCTAAAATTATTGCTTGCTTATCACAAAAAGGCGGGGGAGGAAAATCTACCCTAGCCCGTGCTTTATCGGTGGAACTCACCAAACAAAAACACAATACTTTACTAGTTGATTTAGATATCCAACAAAAAACCAGCCAAGAATGAAGCGAAAGACGCAAAAGCCAAGGAATAAAACCTTTAATAAATTGTCAGTATTTTTCTTATTTTGATGATAAACTTTTAAGAACTAATTATGATTATCTAATCATTGATGGTCCTGCTCGAGTTAGTGAAGGAACTTTAAATATCGCAAAAGTAGCTAATTTAATTATCCAGCCTGTTCGTCCCAGTTTAGACGATTTAAATCCAGCCATTCGAGAGTTTAACGGATTATTAAAAGCCGGAATTAAAAAAGATAAATTGACTTTTGTAATTAATGCTGTTGGTTCCCTAGCTATGGAAAAAGCCACCAGGGATTATCT
>Ga0193740_1000450_pt1 | contig 11086 bp, 10 predicted proteins | sample L2s1metaG_FD_145072 | JGI IMG/M metagenome (GOLD analysis project Ga0193740, IMG submission 145072) | Soil microbial communities from a riparian zone of the East river system, Colorado, United States - L2s1 | ecosystem: Environmental > Terrestrial > Soil > Riparian zone | place: USA: East River... | reverse complement strand
GGCCCGGGGTTATCAGGCCATTCATCAATAATGATCTAATCATAAAAGAACACCTTGATAAAGACTCACTTAAAATAACTGGTAGCATCAATGCCCAAAGCAGTTAAAAATATCGAGCTGACCCAGATGCCTGCTATTATCGATGATCTTCAATCGTATGATGGCGCTTTTCTTTTATTGCGGTATCATGGTACTCCCGTCGGAAAAATTATTTTGCCTGCACGAGGTGGAAAGATAATTCTTGCGGATCACCTGGATGAAATCAGGAAAGCCACCAAAAAGCGCCTGAAATTTGCAGCCGTAGACCATTTTCTTTTTTCAGATCAACAAGAGCAAATCCAGGCAACTGGTATTCGTGCAACAATTGCTGTTTGTACAAGAAACAGGACAGACGATTTGAAACTTTGCCTTGATGCTTTGATGAAATTACCGGATAGCGGCCAGGAAATTATCGTTGTCGACAATGCTCCATCAACAGATGACACAAAAAAATTAGTAGCGCAATATTCTAATGTTCGATACGTGCTCGAACGCGGGAAGGGTCTGGACATTGCACGTAACCGGGCCCTTGATGAAGCATCACATGAGATTGTTGTTTTTACGGATGATGATGCCATTCCAGATACAGACTGGCTTGACAAAATCCTCCGAAATTTTGATAGTCCATTGGTCATGTGTGTTACAGGTATGACTATGCCATTTGAACTGGAAACAGCAGCGCAGGAAGAAATTGAGAATTACAGCCCGTTTGGAAAGGGTTTTTTCAAGAAACAATTTTCATTCAGCAAATCAAATCCGTTGGCAACGGGCAGCGTGGGGGCTGGTGCAAATATGGCTCTACGAAAAAGTTTAAAAGATGAAATTGGCGGATTTGATGAAGCATTGGATGCAGGCACGCTAACACAGTCGGGTGGAGACCACGAATTTTTTGCGAGAATATTACTTGCCGGTTATCAAATTGTTTATGATCCTGAAGCCGTAAGTTGGCACCGCCACAGGCGTACCTGGAAAGAAGCGGTTAATGCCATTCACGGTTATGGGGTGGGTGTATATGCTTTCTGGACCAGATTATTTTTTGAAGAGAAACAATATTCTATCATTTTCTTTCCTAAAAACTGGTTGTTGCATACGCAACTGCCCAATTTTTACAGATCGATCTTTAAAATAAAAAAATCGTATCCTCTTTCATTTCTTTTGGCAGAATTCCGTGGATGCCTGAAAGGACCGTTTGCCTATTTTAAATCGAAGAAACAAGTGAACCAGTTAAAAAAGGAAAACGGATGAATGTCACTGCAAGCCTTATCATTCCTACCCACAATCGTTCAGCCTCGCTAAAAAAAATGCTGAATACATTAGAGTTGCAATTATACCCGTTACAAAATTTTGAAGTGATTGTTGTGGCAGACGGATGCAAGGACGACACGGTTGAAATGATCAATAATCATAAACCAGGTTTCCATTTAATGCTTTGTGAATTGCCAGGCCTGGGCGCTGCTTCTGCAAGAAACAAAGGTGCATCTGTGGCCAATGGCAAGTATTTGATATTTGCGGATGATGATATGGAGCTTTCAACGGACTTCATCAAAGAACATATTTCATTACATACAAACGAAAGAATAGTTGTTATTGGGTACTCCCCATTCAAACTTGAATCAAGGGCAAGCATTCAAAGAATGGGTGTAAGAGAATGGTGGGAAATAAAATTCCGGGAAATGCGGAAAAAGGACCATCGATTTAAGTATGATGATTTAACAAGCGGAAATTTTTCGATTTCTTCTGAGTTTTTTAAGAAAGTAAATGGCTTTAACACCTCGCTCCTGTGCCGGGAAGATTATGAACTGGGCTATCGTTTGATTAAGGCTGGTGCAGAATTTCGTTTTGCGTATGCAGCTAAAGCTTTCCATTGCGATGAGGTTACCAATCTGCCTCGCTCACTACAAAGAAAAAAGTCAGAAGGCATAGCTGATATCCAGATCAAAAAATTGCATCCTGATTTTATCAATAAGGAAGCGATCTACTATTTAAGTCAACGATCCATTTCGAAATCCGTTTTAATGAAAGTCGTTCAGTATTTTCCGTCATTAAGCGACTCCTTCGCCGGATATGGCCAGCGCCTGATGAATTATTTTGAAAAGTTTAAGCTCCTGTCTTCATGGTCAACAATGAATTATCGCCTTCACCAATATTGGTATTTAAGGGGATTACTACAAGGTGCCGGATCTTCCAAAGCACTTTATGAATATGTAATGAAAAATGATCTTTTAGTGAATGAAGAGCAGAAACTCACCATTAATATTGAACAGGGATTAAAAAGAGCGGAAGAAGAAATAGATAAGTCAAAACCTCTCGCAATTGATATTTATTATGGAAAAAAAATGATAGGAACAGTAAACTACGAGCCTGGCACCGAAGCGATGAAAGGGGATCACCTGCGAAAAGTTTTAAAAGAGAAATTTTCCCAGGAATTAGCTGCGGTATTATTTCCGACGGAAATTTTTACAAAGAACAATTAAAATTTGTGGGTTGTACTGGATTCGAACCTGTGACCCCTACCCTGTCAAGGTAACGCTCTAAACCAACTGAGCTAAAATTGTTCCAGGACAAAGCATTATCAACCTATTACTGTTTAACATTTGGTAGATCAACAAAAGGTGATGGACATAAAAAACAATTCAAGATTATTAATAAGCGTAGTAGTGATAGTTTTTTTAATTGTCGTTTTTATTAATGAAATAAAACGCAATCGAAATAAAGTACAACTTGGCCAAAATAGGCAGAGCGTAATGGGAACAACAGTTGGGTGTGACAAAAATATTCGAAGTTCTATGCACCTTCTGCATTATCAATTTAGCTACAAAAACACTATCTATTTTGGTTCACAAGACTTTGATATACACAAGCGAGGTAACATATGCAAAGGAGTCAACTTTTTGGTAGTCTTTGACTCGTTAAATCCTAATAACAACCAAATTTTATTAGACTCCGCTATTGTTAACCGATAGTGAAGAATTGTTAACGCCTTAGATATTCATGTAATCTAATTAACCACCAACTAGGCTGTGTTGATATCACATTTTTCTAAATTTCGAAATCCAATTAACTCTTCTTCTATAATAGAATGAATATTACTTCGGTCTGGACCCTCCGAGTAATATTGAACATCCTGATTTTACAATGAAGCTTAATCTGTGGGTTGTACTGGATTCGAACCAGTGACCCCTACCCTGTCAAGGTAATGCTCTAAACCAACTGAGCTAACAACCCGGTCTGACCGGCTGCAAAATAAAGAATAAGGAATTATTACACCTAAATTCTTCTGCGCTTAATTTCTTTTTCTACCAAATTGAGTTCCCTGCTGGTTTGTCCGCCAACGGAAGTGTTTTCCTGTGCACGGCGCATTAAATATGGTACCACATCTTTAATGGGACCAAAGGGTAAATATTTACTTACACTGCACCCGGCTTTTGCAAGATTGAATGTAATGTTATCACTCATGCCATATAGTTGACTGAAGCAAACATGTGGATGATTGTGAGGTAAACCTTTTAGTTCCAATAATTCAACTGCAAGTAAATTGCTGTACTCATTATGGGTCGCTACAATCAATCCAACCTGTTCGAGATGATCAATGCAAAAACGTACAGCATCATTGAAACCCTTATCGGTAGCTTCCTTGGTTGGATAAATGGGAGAAGGATAACCATTTTCCTCAGCCCTTTTTCTTTCTTTTTCCATATAGGCTCCCCGAACGAGTTTTACTCCAAGTAAAAAATTTCTTTCCAGGGCAGCTTCATAAGATTTATATAAAAATTCAAGCCTGTCGTGGCGATACATTTGAAGCGTATTATAAATGACCAATTTGGTTCTGTTGTATTGATCCATTATTAACATGGTCAACGCGTCAATAGGATCCTGTATCCATGTTTCTTCGGCGTCAACCAAAAAACCAATATTTGTTTTGCCGGCAGCCTCACAAATCCTGACTGTACGATCAATTACTCTTTGCCACTCGCTGCGTTCTTCAACGGAAAGTTTTTCCAAAGCAGCGTTATAACGGTTCATCAAACTATTGCCTGCAGATTCGTTCATCAGCGAATGAATTTTTTCCAATAAGGCAAATCTTGCCATGCCGGTGACCTTCACGCTCATGAACGGAGTGTTGGGTTGTGTAGCAGCAAAGTCGATCACCCGGATAAATTCATCGCAGGCATGTTCATAACTCTCTTCGCCCTCCTTGCCTTCTACTGCATAATCCAAAATAATATCAACATTGTATTGTGCCAATGTTTTGGCCACCGGGATTGTTTGTTCCAAAGATTCGCCACCGATAAATTGCCTTGAAATTGTTTTGCGGATCAAACCTTTCACAGGAAGTCCTACACGAATACTCCATGGAGCCAGCTGTGTTCCTAAATTCACCAGCCAAGGTTTACCCATTAACGAATAAAGCCAGTGCGAATGTTTCAGATCTCTATCAGACTTATAAGCAAAAGCAATTTCGGTATTGTCAAAAGAAATATTGGTATTCATGGGCAGCAAAAGTAGGGGCAAAATGCGTTAGTTAAAAAATCAAGGATATGATTGAAATCACCTTTAACGAGAGCCGGCCATCTATTCAGCGCTTACCTGGAATCAAGTTTTAAAAACCGTAAATTCAATTTGAATCTACTTTACCTTAATTAAAATAATAAAGGTGAAGACTGTAAATTCTTCACCTTTTTATACAGGACATATCACCTGTTTTTCCAGGCAGCCGAAGCTGCGATTTACGGATGATTTAAGTTACAAAATTTATATATGCAACTTCTCTTTTTTTGCAAGAAGTTCTTCCACTGTTTCACGATACATCTCATCAGGTATGCAGCAGTCCACCGGGCAAACTGAAGCACATTGTGGTTCTTCATGAAAGCCCTGGCATTCGGTGCATTTACTCGGAACGATATAATAAGTATCCACGGCTATTGGGGCGTTCCTTTGATCAGCGTCCACAACAGTTCCGTCAACAAGTGTATAAGTACCCTTTACTGTAGTACCGTCAACAATGGCCCATTCAACGCCTCCCTCATAAATGGCATTGTTTGGACATTCGGGCTCGCAGGCTCCGCAATTAATACATTCTTCAGTTATTTTGATCGCCATAATTCGATGTTTGGTATTCCGGGAATAATTTTGCTAACAAATTTAAAGGCCAGAAATGAAATAATCATTTCTATTTCAATTTAATTATATCAGGCTGTTCTATAATAGAATTTGAAAACCAGAACATGAATGTATTCAATAGAAAAGAGTTATTAGTTCGGTTGGGAAACTACATGCAGTCCGCTGATGAAGAGTGGCAACAGGTAAAAAACAAAGCCTATTTGGAAAACCGTTGGTTCACCCCGGAGTTTACCGAACTTTCTATCAATAATATCTTTCAAAATTATTTACAGTCGGACCAACTTGAACAGCTCATTACTCTATACCAGCTCCCTGAGAAAAATAATGCTTCGAAAAAAATAGGAATTGTAATGGCTGGAAACATTCCCCTGGTGGGTTTTCATGACCTTCTTTGCGTTTTTTTAACAGGGCATTGCGCAATGGTAAAGACTTCATCAAAAGACCAGGTGCTGATTCAACATCTTGTAAAAAAACTGGTAGACTGGAATGAGCAAGTTGAACAACTCATAGTCATCAGTGAAATGCTCAGGAACTGCGATGCTTATATTGCAACAGGCAGTAACAATTCTTCACGGTATTTTGAATATTACTTTGGAAGATACCCGAGCATAATCAGAAAGAATCGCACCTCTGTGGCTATTCTTACCGGCAAGGAAAAAAGGTACGAGTTGGATAAATTGGCAGATGATGTTTACCAGTATTTTGGGCTGGGTTGTCGTAATGTCACTAAAATTTTTGTTCCCAAAAACTACGATTTTGCTCCTCTTCTAAATGCATTTAAAAAATACGATCACCTGGCCGATCATCACAAATACAAGAACAACTACGACTACAATCTCGCCATTCTTATCCTGAACAACCAGTACTATATGAGTAATGAAAGTATAATATTGGTGGAAAATGAATCCCCCTTTTCACCTATAGCACAGCTGCACTATCAATATTACTCAAATGAGAACGAGGTCAGAACCAGCATTAAGGACGACCGGAACATTCAATGCATAGTAAGTAAAAAAGATATTGGTTTTGGCGGAGCCCAGTCCCCACAAGTGTGTGATTATGCAGATGGAATTGACACTATAGCATTTTTAAAGACCCTGGGGTAGACATTTATATCCGGTTATCTACTAAGACCTTCGTAAATTTAATGTTAAACTGGCCGGGTGGTTTTATTAAAAACCTGACATATAGTTATTTTGTTGAGTCGAGGCATGCAATTTGACACGCTAGATTTAAATAATATTCAAACCGATAGATCATGAAATTGAAACAAGTCCTACTTATTGTAGCTATCAGCTCCGCTTCCGCCGTTGGAAGCGTTGCCGTGTACAATAAGCTTTCGCAGAAGCAAGAGATCGTCGTTGGTGAAGCCCATGAAAAAATGCCGGCTAATTATGCAAAATTCTTTGATAGCAACGGGAATGCCCTGGACCCGGTTGATTTTACAAAAGCTGCCAGTGCCGCTGTACCTGCAGTCGTTCATATTAAAACAAAGATTCCTGCCAGAAAGATCACCAACGATCTGCCCAACCGCCGTAATAACAATATTGATGACTTTTTCGACCAGTTTTTTGGACCTGGTTTTGGCCCAACCATTATTCCGGAGCAAAGAGCTTCAGGAAGCGGAGTAATCATCAGCGATGATGGATATATCGTTACCAACAACCACGTAATTTCTGATGATAATGGTGGCGTAGCCCAGGAGATCAATCTTACCCTTCATAGCCGTAAATCTTACAAAGCAAAAGTTATTGGCCGCGACCCCAGCAGTGATATCGCCGTTCTGAAAATTGATGACACCAAATTACCCTATCTCGTTTATGGAAATTCCGATAATATTCAATTAGGACAATGGGTATTGGCAATTGGTTACCCGCTTACGTTGGAAACAACTGTTACCGCGGGTATCATTTCGGCTACCGGACGTAGTATTGGTATTAACAACCGGCAGGTAAAAAGAGGAGATACACCTGTTGAATCATTCATTCAAACTGACGCTGCTGTGAACCAGGGTAATAGTGGTGGAGCATTGGTAAATACAAATGGAGAGCTAATCGGGGTAAATTCCGCAATCCTGGCGCCTACAGGCACTTATGCCGGGTATTCGTTTGCAATTCCTGTCACTCTCATTAAAAAAATTGTTAACGACATTATTAAATTCGGTGATGTTCAGAGGGGTTACCTTGGTGTTACTTATTATGCCGCTGATGATATGAGCGAAGAGCAGATGAAACAACTCGGAATTCCTACAAACGTGGAAGGTGTATACGTAACTTCTGTGTCTGGCGATGGCGGTGCTGCCGCAGCCGGAATTAAAAAAGGTGATGTAATTACAAAAGTAAATGGATCGTCTGTTGTTTCAGGCGTTCAAATGAGCGTTCAAATAGCTGGATTCAGACCCGGGGATAAGGTGCCCGTAACTTATCTGCGCAATGGTAAAGAATACACGGTGCCAGTAACGCTAAAAAAAAAGTCTGACGTCATAACCGGCAATGCTGCCGCAAGATTGGGTGGTGAATTAAAAACTTTGGATAAATCAAAGGCTTCAAAATTCGGGCTTGACGGAGGTGTAACGGTAGATAAAGTATTTGACAATGGAGTTCTAAGAAATGCAAGGGTTCAACCAGGGTTTATTATCACTTCTGTTATTACAGCCGATAACAGGGAGCAGGAAATAAATTCAATTGAACAGTTGAATAGTATTTTACAAGGTTTGACCGGAAGCATACGTATCCGGGGTATTTATTCGGACTACGGTGAAACATATACCTATCCTTTAAATCTGGATCAATAATAAAATAATTTTTGAAGTTTTGTCTCTCACAAAGTGTAAATAAAGTCCTGCATCTGCGGGACTTTATTTTTGATAGCCTCTTATTCAACCATAAAAAATTATTCCCGGTGTTTTGCTGAAATAAATGTCCTTTCTTCCCATATACATAATCATTTTTGCAATTCTGTACCCGTACGTTCAATAACATTGGAAAAAATCCGAATTAGAATTCAATAGGTCACACTCTTTGATTTTATTATCTTCTTTAGATTAAATTCTATTACCCGGTCTAAAACAACAATACCCCTATATTTGTTTATCAATCTTTTGATGATGAACCAGGAATTCGAAGATTTTGAAGCCAACCTTGCCGGTGAAGAAGGCAAAACTGAAGAGACAAAAACCAGTTGGTTCAAACGATTAAAAAAAGGGATTACAACTCCTTCTTCAGAAAAAAAAGAAACGCCGGAAGGTTTATGGACGAAATGTCCCGAATGTAATTACATCTGCACGGTAAGTGATCTGCGTGAGGCATTATTTGTTTGTCCGAAGTGTAGTTACCATCATCGAATTGGCAGTAGTGAGTATTATGAGATTTTATTTGATAACAACGACTTCACCGAATTATTTGATAACATTCGCTCCAAGGATTTTTTAGGATTCACCGACCTGAAACCCTATCAACGACGTTTGGAAGAAACCTGGTCAAAAACAAGTCTGAAAGATTCAATGCGGGTGGCTAACGGGAATATTGAAGGCCATGGAATTGTAATTGCCTGTATGGATTTTGAATTCATTGGCGGATCGCTGGGTAGTGTTATGGGTGAAAAATTTAGTCGTGCTGTTGATTACTGTTTGGAACACAGATCACCTTATATGGTCATTTCCAAAAGCGGTGGAGCCCGCATGATGGAGAGTGCATTTTCGTTGATGCAGCTGGCTAAAACCAGCGGTAAACTATCACAACTCTCAGATGCCAAACTGCCTTATATATCTCTACTAACAGATCCTACTTTTGGCGGCATTTCCGCATCATTCGGAATGCTTGGTGATTTGAATATTGCAGAACCCGGGGCATTGATTGGCTTTGCGGGTCCAAGAGTAATTAAAGAAACCATAAAAAAAGACCTTCCTCCCGGATTCCAGCGAAGTGAATTTATTCTGGAACACGGATTCCTGGATTTTATCGTTAACAGGAAAGACCTCAGGCAAAGGATAGCAACCGTTCTCACCTTATTTGAGAATTAAATGGAAATAAAAAACAGGCAGGCATATTTTGAATACTTCTTCGATGATAAATATGTTGCTGGAATTGTTTTAACCGGTACCGAGGTAAAATCACTTCGCGAAGGCAAAGCCAGTTTCAACGATAGCTATTGTATTTTCAACCACGGAGAGCTTTGGATCAGGTCCTTTCATGTTTCAGAGTACTCACATGGTACGGTAAACAATCATGACCCGATTAGGGAACGAAAATTGCTATTGAACAAACGCGAATTGAAGAAATTGCAATCGAAGATCAAAGAGAAAGGGTACACCATCATTCCACTCCGTTTATTTTTTAATGAAAAAAATTTAGCAAAACTTGAGATTGGTTTGGGTAAAGGAAAAAAGCTTCATGATAAAAGAGAAACCATTAAGCAAAGAGACACTGAAAGAGAATTAAAACGCTACTCAAATAATTAAAAAACAAGCTCCCGCCTCCATGAAAAAATTTCTTTTGCCGATTTTATTTTTTATTGCCCTGGATGTTTCTGCTCAAAATGTTGTTGGTTACTGGTATGGAACAGCCAATGTTGCCGGCCTGGGATCGACCAATAACTATATGATCGAATTAATTGTGAAACAAAACCAATCGTCCGTGCAAGCCATTATGAATTGCTATTTCAAAAACACATTCCGAAGTATTAAACTGAATGGCAATTTTAATAATGTCAAGCGAGAGCTTACTCTTTTGAATATACCCATACCCTACTTTGCATCGACGGAAAGGGTACAGGTTGATTGCCAGATGGAATTTACAGCCTCACTTCGTACAGCAAAAGCGGGGTCGAATTTAACAGGGAGATTTTTTGCAAAAGGTGATTATAAATATACATGTCCGGATATCGTTTTTGATTTAAAGCTAAATACTGAAGCAGGTAACCAGGATTCGGTTTTATTAGCACTAAGGAATTTTAAAGAGACCTATCAATTGTGGACGCCCTCCGCAACCGATACATTGGTACGGGCAACCGTTATCCAACGAAAGATCGAAAATCCTGTAATCAACCAGCAATATCAGCATCGGGAAACATTGGTACAAAAAGAAATTGAAGTATCATCGGATTCGGTGCGGGTTGATTTTTATGATAATGGTGAAATTGACGGCGATTCCATCTCGGTATTTTTCAATGATCAACTATTGGGTGCTAACCTGATGTTGAGCACACGATCAGTCCACATGAATATAAAACTGGACACAACAAGAGAGTTTAACCAGCTTGCAATGTTTGCGAATAATCTTGGTTCCATTCCCCCAAATACAGCATTAATGCTGATCTCCGATGGAAGGAACAGATATGAAGTAAGGCTGTCAAGTAGTTTGGATAAAACAGGTGCTGTAAGAATTAAACGAAAAAAGAAAAGTCCATAGCACAACTATGGATTCAATATACGTTTACCCGGTTGTTTAAAACAATTCAGGTTGTTTTGCTCCTTCCTTCACCTCCCATTCCATCGTAATACTTTTATTAAAGTCAACCAACTTCGCACCAACAGCTTTCCATCCCATCACATCCACCATCTTTGCAATTTTGAATTTCGCTTTTCGCACTTGCGAACCTTTTCCTGAATTTACTATAAGAATAGGCTCCTCTTCTGTTGATACTGCCTCCAGGATATTCCCTTTTCCTTCTTTAATAAAAATGAATTTTGTACGAAGGGTCGTTGTTTCTATTTTGAAACGTTTCAGGTTGAATTGAAGTTTATCGTTGTCAAGATAAACAGCACTGATCACTCGTTCCGGATCGAATTTTTCAACCAGCATCACTTCTTCGGGATTGAATCGCTGTGTCAGTTCCTGGTCGGTGATCTCATAACTTCCGTCTGTATAAATAACAAGGATCCTATCGTCCGCATCAAAATCACCCAGCTCCATTCCCTTACCATCGT
>Ga0193740_1000449_pt1 | contig 11089 bp, 5 predicted proteins | sample L2s1metaG_FD_145072 | JGI IMG/M metagenome (GOLD analysis project Ga0193740, IMG submission 145072) | Soil microbial communities from a riparian zone of the East river system, Colorado, United States - L2s1 | ecosystem: Environmental > Terrestrial > Soil > Riparian zone | place: USA: East River... | reverse complement strand
TATGCCGTCTTTATTATTTTGTTTTTGCCAGTTTTCATTTACACTACCGGCTGTTGCATAAAATGTATTGTTTACAAAAGCGATCTCTCCTGTTGCAATTGATTGTGGTGAATTGAGATCATAATTTTCGAAACCAACTGACATAAACTTTGTCAACCCTCCGCTGCTATCAGCCACCCAATAATCATTACTTACCAAAATTGCCTTCTTTGGCTGAACAATTGATCCGCCCTGTTGAATTGTCCGGGCAATTGTTCCATCGGCGTTTAGTGAAGTGACCTTAGCGCTCCCATCATTCTTTTTTTGACAAACAATTATTTTACCTGAAGAAGAATTAATATTCTGAATTTTCCATGTTGGTTCTGCAAAAAATAAATTCCAGCTGAGTCCATTAAGCACAAAAACAGAATCGTTTTTTGAAACAAATATTTTACTCTGCACATTGATAACATTATTACAAACTCCCGCAGTTAATCCATTTGCACCACTTATATTTTGCCAGTTCAAATAATTAGCAGGGTCTACAGTATTATTGGAAGTGATCTTTAATCCTTCGTCGGTAGCTGCATAAAAAAAAGAATTGTCGGTAGTAAACCCATTTACTTTTACCTGGCCGCCATTGTTCCCAATAAACCAAGAATCTTTTACCTCATATTTATCTGCATCGATCAGAACTATGCCAAGCCCAGTTGAGAGATAAAAATATTTTCCTGAGGAAAAAACATTGTAAATGGTTTTATCACCAACAATATTATCAAGTTTGATCTCGGGCACATTAAAAATATCATTGCGATAAAGAATATCAATATTGCTGTTGCGATAACCGATGAATAATTTATCACTTAGTTCATTATAATTAATTGCTGAAACCCCGGTTTCATTCAACCCGTTTATCCTGCTCATTCGTGTAACTGAATTTTCAGACAGGTCGATATTAAAAACGCTGTAGGGAGTGGCGCAAAAAATTTTATTATTCCCTGACGAAACATCAATAGCAGAATGATAGGGCAAATGATCTCTCCATTGGCCGACCGGCGTGATCGAATCCTGGGAGATACCTCTGGAAAGGAAAGTAAATAAAGTATATAAAGTAACTATGGATTTGTGTAAACTCACTTCTCAAAAATATCACTCTTAATCTAAATCGATGTTATGGTTTAAAGGGCCGTTCAGCCATTTTTCTGTTTCTTTGCCGTCAACGAACAATTTATGTGGAATACTCTCGGCCGGTTCATACTAAAATACAGGATACCCTTATTAGTTCTTTTGCTGGGAGCCACCGCTTTCATGGCTTATAAAGCAAAAGAGCTTCAACTGAGTTATGAATTTGCCAATGCCATACCGACAGATCATCCCAAGTATAAAGCTTACCAGGAATTCAGAAAAAAATTTGGCGAAGATGGCAACTTGCTTGTCATAGGTATACAGACTGATAAACTCTTTGAAGAAAAAATTTTTAATGATTATGCACGTCTTGTAAATGACATCAAAGGTGTAAAAGGTGTAGAAGACGTCATTTCAATAACCACAGCTGTTAATCTTATTAAAGATTCAGCAACAGAAAAACTCGGTCCCCAGGCAATATTTGAAAAGGGGCCACTTTCGCAAGCCGGGATCGATAGCTCCAAAAATGTTTTTTATAGTCTCCCATTTTATCGCGGTTTGTTATACAATCCCGATTCAAACGCATGGTTGCTCGGGGTGCATATAAATAAAGGTGTGCTGGCATCGAAAGCAAGAGAAGTAACAGTGGCACAGATCACTTCTTTAAGTGATGTATTCAGCAAAAAATATTCATTAGAAACTCATTTAAGTGGTTTGCCCCTAATTCGCACAGTATTAGCAAAAAGAATTGCCGACGAAATGCAATGGTTCCTTCTAATATCTGTTGTTCTTTCTGCTATTATCCTATTACTTTTTTTCCGTTCATTTAGCAGCATGTTGCTATCCATTGTGGTGGTTGGCATTGGCGTAGTATGGAGTCTTGGTACAATGGTATTGATGGGTTACAAGATCACTCTGCTTACAGCGCTTATTCCCCCCTTAATTGTAGTGATCGGTATTCCCAACTGTATTTATTTTCTGAATAAATACCACGTTTCGTACAATGAAACGGGTGATAAATCAAAAGCCCTTGTAAAAATGGTGGATCGCATGGGGATCGTTACCTTGTTTTGCAACATCTCTGCTGCTATTGGTTTTGCCGTTTTCTTTTTAACCCGAAGCCAGGTATTAAAAGAGTTTGGCGCTGTTGCCGGTCTTAATATCATGGCGCTATTTTTTATCTCTCTTATATTGATCCCGGCTGCATTAAGTTTTTTTCCCAAGCCCAAATCCCGGCATACAAAATATTTGGATAACCCAAGACTTAGAAGATGGCTTGACCGGCTGGAACGCTGGTCGCTCAATCACAGGAAATTTATTTATACAATGACTATTGCAATTTTAGTTGTTGCAATAATAGGAATATTTAGATTGGAAAGTAATGGCTACATCGTAGATGATCTTCCGAAGACGGATAAGATATATACCGACCTGAAATTTTTTGAAAGGAATTTTAAAGGAGTAATGCCGCTTGAAATAGTTATTGATACAAAAAAGAAAAGAGGTGTTACCCGATCCCTTTCTACTCTTTTAAAAATTGATTCGCTTTCACAATTTTTAGCAGCAATGCCAGAAATAGGGAGACCGCTTAATATTACTGAAGGTTTAAAATTTGCAAAGCAGGCTTTTTACGAAGGTGATACGGCAAGTTATTCAGCTCCTACCGAGTTCGATATGGTCCCGCTGAAATCTTATCTTGATTTCAAACCTGATTCAGGCAAGAACGAAAGTTCTTTTGGAAAACTTCTTTCTTCTTTTATTGATAGCAATAAACAGGAAGCAAGAATAAGTGTAAGTATGCGTGACGTAGGCAGCTATCGTCTACCCCAGATACTTGATACAATACAACAAAAAGCCGATCTGATCTTTGATACAACGAATTATCACGTACAGCTAACCGGGGCCAGTGTTACTTTTCTTGAAGGCAGCAACTTTATCATCAATGGCTTAAAAGAAAGTATAATGTGGGCATTTGCATTAATAGCTATTTGCATGATGTACCTGTTCCGTTCTTTCAGAATTTTAGTATGCTCATTGATACCGAATATCATTCCATTAGTGATCACCGCCGGTGTAATGGGATGGCTTGGTGTAAGAATAAAACCCTCTACTGTTTTAATTTTTAGCGTTGCACTTGGTATTGCCATTGATGTTACTATCAGGTTTCTTATAAATTACAAACAAGAATTAGCCCGCCACAATTACGATATGAAGCGTACGGTGATCTCTACAATTCATAGTACCGGCATCAGCATTATTTATACCTCGCTTGTACTTATTGCAGGTTTTATCATTTTTTGTTTCAGTGGATTCGGCGGCACACAATCCCTCGGTTGGCTTACTTCGCTTACTCTTGTTACTGCCACTATTACCAACCTTGTATTATTACCTTCGCTGTTGATCACATTCATAAAGAAAAAGAAATAAGCATTGATAAATGAACAATAAAAAAGGGTTGCCGTTTGACAACCCTTTCTTATTGATTAGATACGATTTAATTCAAAAGTTCTTGTAGTTTTTGACCCAGCGCACCACCCCGAAGATTTTCAGCAACGACTTTTCCATCCGGATCAACTAAAACATTAAAAGGAATACCGCCAACCTGGTATAGAGATACCACTTCACTTTGCCAAAACTTAAGATCACTAATATGCGTCCACGTTAAATTATCCTCCTTTATTGCTTTTATCCAGCTTTCTTTTTGACCCGGACGGTCAAGTGAAACACCTAGGATAGTAAAATTTTTATTCTTGAATTGATTAAATGCCTGCACAACGTTAGGGTTTTCTCTTCTGCATGGGCCACACCAGCTTGCCCAAAAATCAACAAGCACATATTTACCGCGAAATGAACTCAACTTAATAGTTCTGCCTTCAGTATCCGGCAAAGAAATTTCTGGCGCCGTTTTTCCTACCCATAATGTTTTTGGAATTGTAGCTTCCACTGAATTTCGGATACCCGCTATATCCGTACGTTCGGGAAACTTATTAAGCACATCAGTTAGTAAAGCAACAACCTCTGCATCAGTAAACCCATTTACTCTGAAATTGGGATCACGGGCCATTCCCTGGTAAGTAGAAAGAATAAATAATGCCAGTGAAGAGTTAGTTGCCTGCTGAACGGTTTGCTGCGTGTATGTTTTTTCCTCGTTTGAAATTCGCTTCTCCTGGATGTTGAGGTTTTGTGCCAGGGCCGAATCCCCATTATTTCTTTTAATGCTATCGACCCGGAAATAAATATTAAACCGGTCCCTTTGCATACTGCTTATTTTAGCAAGATATTCTTGTATCGATTTGCTGGCGTTTGATCCGGTCACACTATAAAAATCAGTTTGTTTCGTGAAGTCTGCATCCACACTGATCTTCGAAGCATCGTTTATCAGGGTTACAAACTGCGACACATCATTCTGTAAAAGAAGATTGTAAACAGCATCTTTGGGTGCATTCAAACTGATAGAGAACTTGCCATCGGCAGCAATAGTAGAAGAATCTTTTAATGTCTTTTTCCCGGTTGTAATATCCGACTCTTCAATATAAACAACTTTTGAAGGGGCATTATGCAAAACACCTGAAACAGTAAATGATTTACTTTCTTTATCCTTACATGAAGCTAACAATAAGATCACTAAAGCTGATAAAACGATCTTTCGCATACGCTATTATTTTTAACTATTCAGTTTTTGATTTAAAATTTCATTTACAACTTTTGGGTCTGCTTTTCCTTTTGATCTTTTTATTACTTCGCCCACAAATAATGCCAATAAGCCCTTTTTCCCTTTCTTGTATTCTTTCACTTTATCTTCAAACTGTAAAAGTACGGCATCAGCAATTGGCAGTATATAATCCGAGTTACTATCCATTAGCACATTCATTTTAGCTGCTTGTTGCAAAGGATCTGTTTCTGGCTTTGCTATTAGAATGGGAAATAGTTTTGATGATGCTGCCGAAAAACTAAGCTTGTTTTCCTCTACCATTTTTATAAGTAAACAAAATTTTTCGGGAGATACCGGGAATCCATCGATGTTTTTATTTTCATCATTTAACCATGTCCTTACGGGCCCGAGCATCCAGTTTGCAACCGATTTTGGTTTTATACTTGCCTTATTTCCATTTGCATTATTTGATTGAATAAGCCGCTCAAAATAATTCGAGAAATCTTTTTCTTCTGTTAAAGCAGCCGCATCATACTCGCTTAACTGATAGGCAGAAATATATTTTTTTATTCTTTCTTTTTGTAATACCGGCAGGCTTTCCTTTATTGATGCAATGAGATCATCAGTAAGATCGAATGGAGTGAGATCAGGTTCAGGAAAATAACGATAGTCTTCTGCGTCTTCTTTATCACGAATGGTAAATGTTGTTCCATTACCCGCATCAAAACTTCTTGTTTGTTGTTGTACTGTTTCCCCTTTTTCTAATAATGTGATCAAACGTCCTGCTTCATATTCAATAGCGGTCTTTACATTTCGCATTGAATTCAGGTTTTTTACTTCCACTCTTGTACCGAGTTTAGTATCTCCCATTTTTCTTACAGAAATATTTGCATCGCAACGAAGACTGCCTTCTTCCATATTCCCATCACAAATTTCCAAATAACGAACAAGCTTGCGTAGCTCTGTTAAATATGCATAAGCTTCATCTCCACTTCTCAGACCAGGTTCTGTAACGATCTCCAACAATGGAACGCCAGCCCTGTTATAATCCAGTGCTGTTTCATCATCATATACATCGTGCAGGCTTTTGCCCGCATCTTCTTCCATGTGTATCCTGGTCAATTGTACATTCTTACTACCAGTTGCTGTTTTAATTGTTACATATCCTCCTTTACAAATAGGTGTTGTATGTTGTGAAACCTGGTATCCTTTGGGAAGATCAGGATAGAAGTAGTTTTTGCGTGCAAAATAATTTTGTTTCTCAATTTCAGAATGACAGGCAAGACCAAGTTTTACCGCAAAGCCGATCGCTTCTTTATTCATCTTTGGCAACACACCTGGATGAGCAAGTGTTATCGGGCTGATATTTGTGTTTGGTTCGTCTCCAAAAAATGAACTATCTCCACAAAATAATTTGCTTTTAGTAAGAAGTCTTGCATGAACTTCAAGCCCTACCACTATTTCGTATCCTTGGTTTGCTTCCATTTTTTTGAGACGGCAAAAATACACATCAATTTTTTAAGGGATGAAATATGAAAAACAAAAAAGCCGTCTCGCCTAAGCGAGACGGCTTAAAGCATAAAGTATGTTGATCTTAAAGGTCAGCTGTTTTTAACTTGCGGGGCATTTTCACTTCAATATTTTGTGCTTTGCCATCTCTTTTTACTTTCAAACTGATAGTCGGTTTGTCTTTATTTTCTTTCACCAGTTTAGCCACTTCATCGGCGCCGTTCACTTCAGTACCATTGAAATTTGTGATGATGTCATTTTCTTTCAATCCAGCTTTTGCAGCATTGCTTTCTTCTTCTACTTCGATCACTTTTACACCTTTGCCATCATCAGTATCCTGAACAGATAAACCTAATTTGGGCGCACCACCAGAATATGCCCATGCCTGTCCATTACGTGTACGTGGCATTGCCTGGATCTTTGGAGCAAATAACTCAAACTCATTATGATCCATATCCATTTTGAACTCCTTACCAGGTCCATAACTAAATGAGCTAACGCCTTTCCATTTACCCAATTCTGCCGTTACTTTTTGTTCTTTTTTATCTCTTAATAATGTAACGGTTACTTTTTCACCTGGTTTGTGTTTGCGTACTGCCTCAGATAATTGATCAGGATCCTCAATTTTTGTATCGCCAATTTTTGTGATGATGTCGCCTTCTTTGATACCAGCCTTCTTCGCTGCGCTTTCATCAGTTATCTCGGTCACTTTCACACCGCCTTCTGCATCTTCAGTTACCACACCAAGCATTGCACGGTTTTCATCCACATGATACATGTTCATTCCATCTCCGTTATCCCAATTAAAACTTTGACCACCTTGACCACTTGCCCTTGTTCTTGGAGTACCGTAATAATTTAACCCTTCCATGGTCTTGTATTTACCACGACGAACTGTAATGTTATCGTCTTTCAGGTCTTCGATAGGTTTTCCATTAACTGTTATTTTATCGCCATTGATCTCAACAACAGTTTTTGTTTTATCATCACTTTTCCGAATGATAGTGATCTCTTCAACTTCTTTTTTTGTATCCTTACCCTCTTTTTCCTTTGCTTTTACATCCTGTGCAAGAGAAGGAATAGCGAATGTTACGAGTAAGGCAGGGATCGCAAATCTTAGAGCAAATCGTTTCATAAAATGTATTTTATTATTTTCTACGTTTTTTTTCGTAGACCAAATATAAAGACATTTTTTGGATTACGAAATGTTTCGGAAGTGTTAAATAGCCAGCCTCTATTCAGGCGGCTATTTTATCTGACGGACGGGTTCCAGATCTCATAGGTTTTAACCGGATAGCCATCAACTTCTTCATCACCTATATAGATCATCCCGCATTTTTCAAGCACTTTCCATGAGCCAATATTATCGATCTCTGCCCTCGCTACTATGCGTTGCAAACCAATTTTTTCAAAGCCATATTGAATTGAAGAACAGGCCGCTTCTGTCGCATACCCTTTTCCCCAACCTTCTTTTTTGAAACGATAACCAAGATCGATCTCATTTAATTCAGCACGATATTTTAGTCCGCACCAACCCAAAAATTCAAGCGTTGCTTTTACGTGCACGGCCCAGCGGCCATGGTTATAAAGAGCATATTGAGGTAGGATAACTTTTTCAAGGATCTCAGATGCATGTGAAAGGTCCTTTATTGGATCATGGGTGTAGCGGATCACATCGGGGTCTAGGTTTAATTCGTAGATCAACGCCGCATCATCTTCTGTGAAAATTCGAAGCAAAAGACGGTTGGTTTCAATGATAATATTCATTGTCGGTAAAATTACCAGTCGGGGTTTAGTAGTTTCTTCTTACCCTAAAATGGTATTGACCAAAAGTATTGATTTCTGAAATTTGAAATGTAATTCACTATTGATAATTGTTATGAGTGTATTGATTGCAATATTGGCGTTGGCTATATGTATAGTGGTTATTACCGTTTCTATACGCATTTATAAAGAAAACCCGAAGATCAGGAAGAATACTGAAGATGATCTATTGAATTAATCTTTTTATTGTACGGGTAACTATTGGTGATTAATAAGCATAATCTTATCCCCGCTTTCTATTTCTTTATTTCGGTTAAGAAAACTCATTCTCCAATCAAAAAATTATCATCTAAATATATTCTGTTATATTTTTATCCTTTCCATCACATCGCAAAACCTTCACCCGCTGAAAATAAAGACCACCATATTATTATGCTTGCTTTTTTCTCGTCAGATATCATTTGGACAGACAATAAATTTTGTCTGGGCAAAGCATTTTACCGGACCAGGCAATTCGGAAGGAGTGGAACTAGCGATTGATGCAGCAGGAAATGTCTATTCCACAGGCTCATTTACCGGTACACAAGACTTTGATCCCGGACCTGGTGTCTACAATCTCACTCAATCAAGCGGAAGTGGTATCTATATTTCAAAGCTCGATGTAAATGGAAACTTTGTATGGGCTAAACAATTTCAAACCTGGAATGGCAATCCATATTCAATTGCATTAGATGCTGCCGGCAATATTCTTACAACAGGTTTTTACCAGCAAATTGCCGATTTTGATCCTGGCCCGGGAATTTATACTCTTACTACCTATAGTACAGGATCCGATGTGTATATTTCAAAATTAGACAACAATGGAAATTTTATTTGGGCAAAACGATTCGGCGGAGATGGCAACTTTTATACGCATGGAAAACAGTTGGCTGTAGATGCTGCAGGCAATATTTATACAACAGGAGATTTCAACGGCACCATTGATTTCGATCCTGGCCCTTCCACTTTTAATTTTACTGCTGTCGGCAATGATGACATGTTCGTATCAAAATTAGATGCCAATGGTTCCTTCGTTTGGGCAAAGCAAATTAGCGGTGCGCTTTGGGAATTAGGATATGGCATCGCAGTGGATAATGTGGGTAATGTATTCCTAAGTGGTCACTTCTATAAGTCAGCAGATTTCGATCCTGGTCCATCCGTTTTTACATTAAATGCCTTAGATGCCGACATTTTTGTATTGAAATTAGATGTTGCCGGAAACTTTAATTGGGTAAAACAAATGGGCGGCCCGCTCGGCGCAACAAGTAATTCAATTGCTTTAGACGTCACTGGGAATATTTATACAACCGGTATCTTTAGGGGCACTATTGATGTTGATCCCGGACCAGGAGTTTACAATCTCAACAATGCTGGCAATACAGACATTTTTATTTCTAAATTAAGCAGTACGGGAAATTTCCTTTGGGCTAAAAGCATGGGAGGAACAGGATATGATAGAGGGGCTTGCATTACTACAGATCCTTCCGGAAATGTTTATGTGACGGGAGACTTTCAGACAGCGGTCGATTTAGACCCTGGACCGGCAACTTTTAATTTCAACTCCAATGGCGTCATTGATATGTTCATTTCAAAATTTGACGGTACAGGAAATCTGGTATGGGTAAAGCAGGTAGGCGGAATTGCCGATGACTTTCCTGCTTCAATATATGTTAATACTGGTGGTGATGTTTTCATCACGGGCATATTCGATAATACAGTTGACTTTGATCCCGGCACTGATGTTTTTGATCTCACAACAGCAGGAGATATTGCTGCTTTCGTTCTTAAACTCGGTAAATGCACTAATATTTCCCAAACTATAATAAATGCATTTGCATGTCGAGCTTATACACTCAACAACCAAACATATACATCAAACGGAACATATTTGCAGACGCTTCAAAATTCTCTTGGCTGCGACAGCATCATCACACTTAATTTAACAATCACAGGTTCAAATGACACAACAGCTGTTGCTGCATGCGACAACTATATCTGGAATGGACAGGCCTATACATCAAGCGGCTTTTATCGCGATACTCTAGCCAATATATATTCCTGCGATAGTATCATTAATCTTGATCTTTCTATCAGGACATCTAAAACTACAACGATCAGTGCAACTATCTGCGATGGGGAAAGTTTTGCAGGGTATACCACAAGCGGTATGTATATCAACAATTTTTTAGCGGCCAATGGTTGTGATAGTATCCGTACATTGAACCTTATTGTAAAACCAAAGTCCTGGTCAACACTCAGCGCTACAATTTGCCAGGGAGAAAATTATTTAGGATATTCTTCTGCAGGTATACATAGAGATACACTTGTAGCCGCTAATGGATGTGACAGCGTACGAACGATAAACCTTTTGGTAAATCCCAAAGCAATTACAAACCTCAATGTCGCCATTTGTCAGGATGAATCTTATTTTGTTGCAGGAGCAAATCAGATAAAAAGTGGAATATATAAAGACACATTACAAACACATTTAGGTTGTGACTCAGTGATCATTACTAATCTCGTTGTACACCCTAAACCATTACCAAATCTTGGTGCAGACAAAAACTTATGCGAGGGACAATCAATAACATTGAATGCAGGCACATTTACTAGTTATCATTGGCAGGATCAAACCACGCAACCAACATTTACTACCAATGCCATTGGTCAGTACTGGGTACAGGTTACCGATATTAATAATTGCACAAATACTGACACGGTTGAAATAAAAAATATATTCCCTAACCCTTCTGACTTTTTAAATAAAACTGATACAATATGTCAGTATGAAAAAATAACAATTGCTCCATTCAGTTCATATTCACAATATAACTGGTCAAGCGGATCCATGCAATCACAGATCACTGTTGATAAACCGGGGCAATATATTTTGACAGTGAAGGACGTAAATAATTGCATGGGCAAGGACACAATAGATGTAATACAGAAGGTTTGTCACACCGGCGTATGGGTACCAACTGCATTCACACCAAACGGCAATCAGTTGAATGATGTTTTTCG
>Ga0193740_1000448_pt1 | contig 11091 bp, 9 predicted proteins | sample L2s1metaG_FD_145072 | JGI IMG/M metagenome (GOLD analysis project Ga0193740, IMG submission 145072) | Soil microbial communities from a riparian zone of the East river system, Colorado, United States - L2s1 | ecosystem: Environmental > Terrestrial > Soil > Riparian zone | place: USA: East River... | reverse complement strand
CTCCGCGTTGTGAAACAGGCGCCCGGTGCCATTGCTTTAGAAAAGAAATGGACCAGGGGTGTGCCTTACAGTTATGCATTAGTCAGCGACTATCTGCAAAACCGTGTGGGCTATTCATTTCCCATTCTTAAACCGATCACCCAGCGCCGTGTTGTACGGGCCATTGCTACGGTAATTGCAGATAATCTCAACAAGGAATTGACAGTTGTTGGATTAAAAACAAAAATGTTGGCTGGCTATATTTTTTCCCGGATAGTAGCCAATGATGCCCTTACAAATGAAATGAAAAATATATCATATCAACTGGCGCCTGACCTAGCCACTGAAACATACGACAGGCTGGATGCGATAGCACGATGGGAAATACCCCAGGACAGCCTGTCTTGTAAGGAGGCCATTGCTTCAGTTCAAATTCAACTCAATGTATCGGAAAAAGAAGCCGTTGCTCTATTGCTGGCATTGGCAGCCTCCCCAAGCCCTGCGCTGCTAAGCGAATCTGTTGTTGAAACTATTTTATCGCAAATGGAACCGGCAGCTATTGTTGAAACTGTCGCATGGCTTTCTGTGCTACAGTTGTTACACCGGTTGAACAGTTATTACAGCGTGATCTTTGGCTTACCCAAAGCGTCACTTCGCAACTAAAAATGTTTTAGTCAGTTTAGTACATCATTTATAAATTTTCGTACCTTTTTGTTAGATCTACCCCCCTTTTAAACTCACAGTCCAAAGATCGGCATGAAGAAATTACAGTCGATTTCCTGGCATAATAAGTACAGTGAAAATTAATTGCTGACATTTAAAATGACTACTGGTGTCAAATAAGTTTGCAATAGTTTCTATCATTATTTTTCTAATTCATTTACTAACGTCATGTAAACAACCTACAATGAAAAATGAAGAAGCCATTTATGCTGAAACAGAGGGATTTCGGCAGGCGTGGAATAAAGGTGATGTAAAACTTGTGACTTCTTTTTTTACTGACAACGCTATCAGGGTAGACGGTGTAGGCGCTTCAGGCGCTACACAACGCGGAAGGGCGGAGCTGGAAGCTGCATATAAAAGGCTATTCAGTGACATGGCCGGCATTCAAATGAAATACCTCGACAAAGGGGAAGTAAGAATGTTATCTCCGGAATTTGCTGTTTGGCAAGGTAACCTTGAAATTATTCGCCCGGATGGAACCTCCGCCAAAGGTCACGTAGTGGAAATATTCAAAAAGGTAAATGACCGGTGGTTGATAGTGGAGGCACATCCAAAGGTGGCTTCTCCCCTCGCGACGACACCTGCTAAATAAGTACTCAAAGCAGAATCCGTTATCATGTGGTCACTGAGTACTCAATGAAATCTAACTTGCGCAAAAGTTTCGCCTGATAAAACATAACATGACAACTGAGGACATTTTTTTCAAAATAGCAAACACAAATGAGGAGTTCGAAGATGGGCGAAATCTTTTTCAACAATATGCCGGATCACTTGACATTGACCTGGGTTTCCAGGATTTTTCCAACGAACTAAAAACAATAGAAATACAATACAACAAGCCAAAGGGAGCTTTGTTGCTTGCCTACACAAATAATATTGCCATAGGATGCGCTGCAATCCGGGAAATCGATAAAGACATAGCAGAGCTGAAACGAATGTATGTTCAGGCAGAATACAGAAAATATAAAATCGGAATGAGATTGTTGGAACTTATCATTGAAGTTGCTAAAAAACTTGACTACAAAACTATTCGATTGGACACATTGCCAACCATGACAAAAGCACAAGAGCTATATCGTTCATTTGGTTTTTCTGAAATACCCACCTACCGATTCAACCCGGTGAACGGAACAGTTTTTATGGAAAAGAAACTGACTTAAAATAAAGAAAGTGCATTATGTCAAACGACCTTAATCCTTTCACCGAACATACCGGCGAACAACATTCGGTCTTGCGGCATAATGCTTAATTATGACGTATTCCGTGATAAGTAATATTTACCTTTATCAATAAATTCAGGTTGAAGTAACGGAATGCAATCAAGTAGCAACGTAACGCCATAGCAGTCTTCAACTTTCATAATCAAACACCCAGGCCATTGAGAAAAATATCAATCGTTTTATACATCTTGTTAATACCTGTTTTGAGTTTTGCGCAAGAGAACGTGCTGGCAATTAAAAACGTTTCCGTCATAGATGTAAAAAACAATAAAGTAGAGCGAAATATGGTTGTCCTTATAAAAGGCAACAAAATCAAGGCTGTAAATAAAAAAATACGCATATCCAAAGAAGCTATTGTGACAGATGGAACCGGCAAATACCTGGTTCCCGGTCTATGGGATATGCATACGCATGCGTTGCGTGCAGAACGTATTGAAGCATTCTTTCCCTTATTTATTGCCAATGGCATTACAGGTATCCGGGATATGGCGATGCCGCTGGAAAATCTTGAACTCTTGAAACAGTGGCGAAAAGAAATAGAGACAGGCAACCGGATCGGTCCGCGCATTTTTGCTTCGGGTGCTACCTTAGGTGGTGCAAGACCACAATTAACCATACGGGTTGCCAATGAAGTGGAGGCAAGGCAGGCCGTCGTTACCCTTAAACAACATGGAGCAGATTTTATTAAGGTGCATTCACTGCTGCATCGTGCACTTTTCTTTGCGGCTGCAGATGAAGCCAGGAAGCAAGGTCTCGATGTTGTGGGGCATGTACCTGTGGGGGTGAGCGCCGCTGAAGCTTCTGACGCGGGGATGAAAAGCATGGAGCATCTTTACGGCATTTTAGAGTGCTGCTCCTCGAATGAAGAAGAAGTGCGAAAAGAAGTGGAACAAGCTGCCATCAATCCGGACACCTGGGCCGCCTGGGGAGCCGTGGTTCGCACTACCGACAAGCTGTATGGACAGCAGGAGAATAAAAAAACATTTAGCAAGGAAAAAACTAAATCACTCTTCGACCGTTTCGTAAAAAACGGCACCTGGCAATGCCCCACACTGGTCATGCGTCGTGCACTTGCATTACGGGAGGACAGCAGTTTTAAAAAAGATATCCGGCTAAACTATATACCCAGGTCTGATGTAAACAGCTGGAGTCCTCAAACGGATACCCGCAATGTGAACCTGTCGGCACAAGAAATAACAAACAGGAACATTCGCCTGGCTAAAGAGTCTGAATTGGTTGGAGAAATGTCGCGGGCAGGCATAAAAATATTAGCAGGAACAGACTTAGGCAATCCATATGTTTATCCAGGGTTCAGTCTCCATGATGAATTAGAACTATTGGTTCAGGCCGGGCTTTCAACAATGCAGGCGCTACAAACCGCAACAATTAATCCTGCAAGATTCTTCGGCCGGGAAAAAGAATTTGGAACCATAGAAAAAGGCAAAATAGCTGACCTGGTGCTCTTAGATGCAAACCCTTTGGAAAACATTTCCAATACAAAAAAAATTGCTGCTGTTATCATTAATGGACGACTGCTCCGGAGAACGGATTTAGATGCGTTGCTTAAAAAAGGAGCGGATATTGCAAAAAAGCAGTGAGAATTTAAAACTTCCAAGATCTGAATTCAACCGAGCTAACATACATTAAAGAAGTGTTGCTTTGGATAGCTTATTTGATCCATAACCAAGACGGAACAAATAAAAATACACAGCTAAACGCTGCTCTTATTAAAATGCGCTGTAACTGATTTCTTAAATTGCAAAGGAGTAACGCCATATCGCTGCTTGAAAATTCTAATAAAGTGAGACGCATTTTCGAAACCGGTTTCAAACACCAGCTCATTAATGTTCTTATCAGTTAACTCCAGCAGGTATTTTGCATGTTCCAGTCTTCGCTTCAACAACCATTTGCCAGGGGTAGTATGAAATGCGTTGATGAAATCCTTTTTAAAAGACGATAGACTTCTCCCGCTCAGGTAGGCAAATTCTTCCAGTTTCATGTTGTACATAAAATTGGATTCCATAACATCCCGGATGGATGTTTTGCTTTGATCACACAATGATCGAAAATAACTGCAAAGCGAGGCATTGAGTGGAGAGGATATCAGATCGAGAATTAGTTCTTTGAATTTTATCTCCAGTAAATTACCCGGAGGGTTTTCCTTTTTTGCAAAATAGGACAATACGGAAGGAAAATATGTGTTAAGTACTTCGTCAAATTGCAGAGAGATAATTGTATCCGTGTTATCTGCAGTACATTTAGAAACAGAGGATGCATTCTCTTTGATCACACTACTGATAAAATGATCAGGGACAAAAATCATCAACGAACAAAATTCTTCCTCAAAAAACTGGTGAATAATATTGGCTCCTTTTTTTACGAAGATGGCCTCACCAGGCCGGACACAGTATTGTGCACGGGAACTTTGCCATAATTTCTTACCCCTGACTACGTACAAAAAATAATTGTGCTTCGACCAGACTTTTACTGCAGTTTCATCCGCAACGCATTTGTATTCCAGGAAAAGGAGATCATTTACCTTAAACTGTTTAAAAAACTTGTTTCCACTTACAAATTCTAACAGGTCAAACATCATTGCATCATGTGTAAGTAAAGCTACGCTTTAATCATGCTACCAGTTCTATAAACCAGTTTACCTGCATTTCCTTTTAAAATGTTTTTATACGACCATCTCTTTAGCAGAAGATTGTTTAACATCCTTAGCAAAAGATTTGTCCTTTATGAATTGGATAAGTTCATCATTAAATTTCTGGCATTCTTCCAGGAACAACGCATGCCCGCTATTTTCGAAAGCAACCAGTTTTGAATTGGTAATTCCCTTATGTAATTGTTCTGCCAGTTCAAATGGACAAAGCTTATCGAGTCTGCCATGAAAAATTGCAGTGGGAATATTTATTTTTTCGAGATCAGCCCTGAGGTCAGAATCCCGGATCATAATGAGTCCCTGTTCCATTGCATATTGAGAGGATTGAATTTCAATCCCGGCAAGCCATTCAGCAATTCCCTTTGGTAATGTGTTTTCAGTAGCCGCAAAAAGTTTTCCGAATTCTTCAATCAGCTGGGGACGATTTACTGAATTTAATTCAATCAAACTGTCCAGCACTTCAATGGGAAGACCGAAAGGAAAATCATCTCTGCGAACTTCACAAGGTGCGGCGGCACCAAAAAGGGCCAGTTTTGCGACGTGTCCTTTATTATATCCCGTAACAAAACGAATGGCAGTCGCAGCCCCAAATGAAAAACCTCCCAAAACAGCATTGCTGATTTGCAATTCCTCCAACACTACTTTAATATCCCCGGCAAACACGTCAAAGTCATATTTACCATAGGGTTTGTCTGACTGACCAAATCCTCTCAACGTGATTCCAATCACCCTGAAACCATTTTTTATTAATGCTGAATATTGATATTCAAACATGGCGTCGCTGAACGGCCAGCCATGAATCAATACAACAGGATTACCTTCCCCCAGATCGGTTACATGAAGTCTTACATTTTTTTCAACCTCAATAAATTCAGCACGCCCAAAAGCAGCTCTTGTATATGTATTTACCATATCACTTGTATTAAAATGGTGAAAGATTTTGTTTACAGTTAAAACTAGTAACACATCTAAAGACTGTATGTTCTGTGGGGATTAAAATATGTTCTGTGGGGTTATAACAAAATTCATAACGCGAAGTGTAAAATTACCTTCTAGTGCCACCGGTGTTTTAAAAAACGTGGAGGTAAAGCCTGGCCAGTTGGCAGATCGCTTATCAAACAAAAAAGGCGATGGCTGATTTTGGCATCACATAATTTGAATTTAAGAGATGGTACAAGTACTTCTCCTTAGCTCTTCAGTAAAATACCTGATCAATAATGGCAAAGCTGAATGAAAGACGGTAGCTAACAGGGAGTGTGTAAACAAAAGTGTTATTTGGCGCTCATGACCCGCCATAAGATTTTGGGATGGAAAAGGGAAGCAGGAGGTTTCAGCAAACTGATTACTTTTAAGAAAGCGCCACACACTACTTCATCTTTTGTGGTTGCTCTATGTACATGTGCCACATATTTATTAATAAGTTTTATCCCGTGCGGCCTTGATCCTATAGTTTGAGGATACCTGAAGTCCTCTCCAGTAGCTAATTCCCAAATTGTATCCACTATTTTTTTGCTTCTTTTAAAAAACACTTTGGCGAACTCTTTTTCCGGAACTTTATCCTGTAACAGTTGATCCAGTACTTCAGCTTGTAAAGCAGCAGCACTCATACCTTGTCCATAGATGGGATTGAAACTGGAGAAGGCATCACCCAGTACCAAAAACCCTTTGGGAAAATGGTGCAGCTTTTCATAATGTCTTCTTACACTGAGCGGAAATTTATATTGAAAAAATTCAGAAAGGGGTGCACTTTTACTGACGATGTCGTAAAGATTTGGATTCGGTAGGCTCTTTACAAATTCCAGGTACCCTGAGTTTTCAGTTGGTGCATGGTCACCATGCCAACCACCAACGGTAACCAGCCATTTATTGCCTTCGATAGGGAAAGCCCCTCCAAAACGTTTTTCTGAAGGTGCCTGCGGAGTACAAACCATCCATGTTTCGCCACGCTGGTCCCCGGGATCTCGCTGGTACATGCGTGTGGTATATCCTACATATACCCTTACTTCGCTCACGCTTATTTCTCCATAACCTAATTCCTGTAGCCATTTTGGTGTTTGGGAGCCGCGACCGGTAGTGTCAATGACCAGTTGAGCAGCATGCGATTGAGTTTGTCCTGTATTTTTCTCTTCGGTGACCACTCCGGTTATCTTGTGCTTATCGCCTGTAGCAATAAAATGTTTTGCTGTGATATTATCAACCAGGTGAACATTAGGTAAGGCCAACACCCTTTCACGGATAATGTGCTCAAGCAGTGGCCGGCTTACAAACGCTCCTTTTATGCCCATGCAAAAAGACTTTCTGTAAGCGCCATAGCAGAACCAATTCATGGAGTTTGCAAAGTCAACAACTTTTGCTCCATATGAATTTAGTTCCTCTAACAAACCCGGAAAGTATTTGCACATAACCTGTAAACCGCGTGGAAGTAAGCCATGTAGGTGACGTGTTTGAGGCTGTCCTTTCCGGGCTTCCGGTTGGCGATGAACTGTGTCTTTTTCAATGATGGTCACTTGTGCATAATGCTGACTAAGCACTTTTGCGGCCAACAATCCCGCAAGACTGCCTCCTAATACGATGGCCTGTTGTTTTGGCATCAGAAGAGCTGAGTTTATATTCTATTGAATGATATGAGATGAAAAGGCATTAGTAATTTACAGCTTTTGTTGCTTTCCAAATCTATTTACCGGGCAGACTGAAAGGCAATGAACATAAACTGCAGGGAGGTTTTTATGTTCTTCACAGGGAGCTTTTGTAGCCTATTTCTCACTTTTCTTTTTGTTGGTATATCCGACAACACAAGCTCAATTCAACTTGCAGTCAGGCTAATCAGCAGTCAGCATACCAATTCCATTCAGCAATAAATCAATCAATGAACATTTGTATATTTAGTCAGCATTGACTCGCGGGCAACGATGGTCTGCCAATCCGGCTAACACGGTAAGCAGTCTAACATTACCACCAACTATCGGATAGACATTGCACAATGCATTTAATTTTACTTCTAAACTGATTCTTTATGACACGTCTAAAGATCATTTTTGCCAACATTCCCGGCGACGGCCATTTCAATCCACTTACCAGCCTGGCAGTTCACCTAAAAAACGTGGGACATGAGGTACGCTGGTATACACAAAACTTTTACGAAGAGAAAATCAAGTCCTTAGGAATTCCGTATTATCCTTTCCAAACAGCGCTACAACTCAATCATAATAACCTCAATACTGTTTTTCCAAAACGCCTTAATTACAAAAGCCAGCTTAAGCGGCTCAACTTTGACCTTGAAAATGTGTTTGTATTACGCGGACCCGAATTTTACGATGATCTTCAACGTATCTACAACAATTTTCCCTTCGATGTTATGATTGCCGATGTAGGTTTCACCGGTATTCCTTTTGTTCAGGAGAAAATGGGTAAGCCTGTGTTAGCTATTGGCGTGGTACCCTTGATTGAAACATCAAAAGATTTGCCGCCTTATGGGCTTGGTCTCACACCATCGAAAAATATTAGGGGAAGAGCCAAACAAAAAGCCTTGCGGTGGCTAGCAAATAAAGTTTTGTTTGGCAAGGTGAACCGACTTTTTCAAAATATTCTGAAGCAGCACGGAATGGCTCCTACCTACACCAATGTATTCGATACAATGATCCGTAAATCCACACTACTCTTACAAAGTGGAACACCAGGATTTGAATACAAACGAAGTGATTTGGGAAAAAACATCCGCTTCCTTGGGCCTCTGCTTCCATACCGCAGGAAAACAGAAGCAAACCCATTTGTATTTGTTCGACCTCCGGGCTATAAAAAAGTAATTCTTGTGACGCAGGGCACCGTCGAAAAAGATGTTGAAAAACTGATTGTGCCTGTACTGGAAGCCTTCAAAAATTCTGACCACCTGGTCGTTGTCACTACAGGTAACTCACAAACTGAAGACCTGAGAAAACGGTATCCTCAACCTCATTTTATCATTGAAGATTTTATCCCTTTTGACGTTGTAATGCCTTATGCTGATGTATATATTACCAACGGTGGTTACGGAGGTGTTCTGCTCAGCATTCAGCATGGGCTGCCAATGGTGGTGGCGGGTATTCACGAGGGGAAAAACGAAATCAACGCACGAATACGCTATTTTAAGTTAGGCATTGACCTTAAAACCGAAACACCACGGCCCGAACATATTTATAAAAGCACGTTGAACATCCTGGAAAACACAGAGTACAAAAGAAATGTGGAGACATTAAGCAGGGAGTTTAAGAACTTTGATCCGGAAAAGCTGTGCGAACGCTATGTATATGAAGTAACAGGAATAAAACACCAGGAAAACAATGTGCCACAAGTATCCGCAAGTTCAAACATTCCAGGCACGGATTGATAGTTCGACATCTTAAGAGGAATTGTTAAACTGCTTTGAAATTTAGAAAACTACTAGGACTATAGGTATACCCTGACTAAACCGGGGAGGCTAACATGACTAAAACAGAAATTTCCGGAATTGCTCCTTTTTTCATTGTAAAGGATGTTCCACTCGCACTAAAGTTTTATCGGGACCATCTTGGGTTTGACATCACTTTACAAGGCCCAAGTGACGACGACATCTTTTTCGGTATTGTTCAACGCGGTGCAGCAATGATAATGTTGAAGGACTTTGGCATTGATCCTAGCCTAACCACACACGGGATATTAAAAAAGGTATTGCCCGGTGGGACGCTTACCTGTATGTACCCGATCCTGATGCGCTGGCAGCAGAATTCTCCTTGCGCAATGTGTAGTTTTTTCAACCTCTGAAAAACGACGATGATGGTCTACGTGGATTTGAAGTTAAAGATGCTGATGGGTAGGTATTGTACTTTGAACGTCCTCACGATGGATAATTTAATCGCTACCAGTATGGTTTTCCACTCTGAACCAATCAAAATCGGCCCAGCCACTATCATTGATCTGTGTTTCTCTTGTGCAAAAAATTCCAACCTTCGCTCCTATCCATCTGCCTACTTCGGCAGTAAACTCATCACCTGCCTTGGTAAATGTTTTTCCATCGGTGCTATAATAAAAATTGCATTTGGCTCCTTTCGTTACAGTAACACGTAAAAAAATTTCACCGTTGTTTACTTTGGTAATTACTGTTTCTTTTTCTGGCTTTCCTGTTCCGGCATCTTTGCAGATAGAATACACTAAATAAATTCCATCTTTCTTACTCTTCAGTGCAAGGTTGGCATAACTTAAGCCCATGATGGCCAATCCTGCTTTTTCATTTTCTAACCTTGCATTCATTTTCGTTGTTACCATGAATACATCTGCGGGGAATTTTTGCAAAAACACATTGGGTGCTCCCCATAAATTTTTAGCACTATCAGGAAGTTTATCCGAGAACAACTTTAAAAAACCTTTTGAAGAATTTAAAAAATACCATGTTGTTTTTGGATTGGCCATCCATTGCCACTGCAATCCCAATTTATTGCTGTCGAATTCATCGCTTTCTACGGGAGTCTGAACGGGATATATTTTTCCAACATTTGGTTTTTTGTATCGCAATACCGGTTCACCTTTTCCATCACGGTCTTTATCTTCTCCAATCACCGGCCAGTCATTGATCCATTTCATTGGTTGCAAATGCACAACACGTCCATAAGCATCCTTATCCTGGAAATGAAGAAACCAGTCTTCACCACCTTGCGTAGTGACCCATGCACCCTGGTGCGGTCCATTGATTGTAGATTGGCCCTGGTCCATCACTACTTTCCTTTCATATGGACCATAAATATTTTTCGATCGTAATACTAATTGCCACCCGGTGGCCACTCCGCCCGCCGGTGCAAAAATGTAATAGTACCCATTGCGTTTGTAGAATTTTGGGCCTTCAATGGTAGGATCTGTTTCATGTCCATCGTAAACCAAGACCCCTTCATCCATTACTTTGGTTCCTTCCTTATTTAATTTTTTTATGACGATGATACTTTTAATCCCTGCACGGCTTCCTGCAAATGCATGTACCAGGTACACCTGTCCATCATCATCCCATAATGGACAAGGATCGATCAGTCCTTTTCCACCTTCAACTAAAATGGGTTCAGTCCATGGCCCTGTAATGGTTTTTGCCGTGATGAGATAAATTCCAAAATCAGGATCGGGATAATAGATATAAAACTCGTTATTATGATATCGAATGGATGGAGCCCACACACCCTCGCCATGTCGCGGAATTGAAAAATGTTCAAACGGCGGCTGGCGTTTTAATGCATGACCAATGATTGTCCAGTTTACCAGGTCTTTCGATTGAAGAATGGGCAAACCGGGAACATCTTCGAACGAAGAAGAAACCATGTAAAAATTATCACCAACTCTTATAGCATCAGGATCGGAATAATCTGCATTGATGATTGGGTTCTTATACGTCCCATCTCCATTATCAGCGACCCAAACTTTTGACACATACGGTTTTTGAGCTACTACACCGAGCGAAAGAACCAAGCCAATAATTATAAGAAACTGCTTCATCTGTTATTTTTTTCTTTG
>Ga0193740_1000447_pt1 | contig 11122 bp, 10 predicted proteins | sample L2s1metaG_FD_145072 | JGI IMG/M metagenome (GOLD analysis project Ga0193740, IMG submission 145072) | Soil microbial communities from a riparian zone of the East river system, Colorado, United States - L2s1 | ecosystem: Environmental > Terrestrial > Soil > Riparian zone | place: USA: East River... | reverse complement strand
ATGCTACTGAAAGTTTTGAAGGGTCAATTATTTTATCTATAGTTTTCGCGAATTGATACTCGAGTAAGGCTTCTGCATTGTTTAGTTCTGCAACGGAAATGTTTCGCTTACTGCTTTGGAATAAATTCACCAGTTCCACCTGATCACCACTTTGAACGACTGCATACGGAAATGCCATTTTATTTTCCTGACCGGCCTTAACCTGAACGGTTAAATTAATTGGTGTTGCTCCTATGGCTTTTAATGAATCAGCCCATTTTCTTCCGTTTTCAACTTCGTCTTGCGGATCTATAAAGCGATAATGAACTTTAGAGGGATTGGCCTCACGAAGCGTAGTCAAAAATTCCTGTGTGGACTGACCCAGCTTCCGAAATTCAACAGGTAAATCTCCTTTTAAAAATACGTTAACCGTAATATCGTTTTTCAAATTTCGAAGCAGAGCCCTGGTGGTGGTGGTTAAAGAATATCTTTTCTCTTCAGTAAGATCAATGCGGTTGTGTACACGAGATGCGACATAGTTTATCAAAAACAGCCCGGCAATTAATCCAATCAACCAAACAGTGACATTTTTTTTCTTCATTTTATCTTCTTCCTAAATTTTGTTTGGTTAGTAATAAAAAGAAAAGGATAAGACTAAAAAAATAAACCAGGTCCCGCGTGTCAATTACGCCCCTGCTAACACTTTCATAATGGAAATTGATTCCCAGCATTTCTATATAATAGTCAGCGCCATTTTTAAAGGCGGGTAACTGACTAATAGCAGTAAATCCATAATAAAAAAGGACACAGGCAATCAAACTAATGATAAAGGCTACGACTGAATTTGTGGTGAAGCTGCTTACACAAATACCAATCGCTACAAAAACTGCAGTTAACAATAATAATCCAAGGTATGAACCTGCGGCGGCGCCGGAATCTATCCCCGAAGTGGAGGCCAGGCTATTAATTGTAAAATAGTAAACTAATGTGGGCAGTAAAGCAATGATGGCAACGATAAAACTTCCCCAGAATTTTCCATTTACAATTTCCCAGCTGCTGACTGGTTTTGTTTGTAAGATCTCAAAAGTGCCTGTTTTGAATTCATCTGAAAAACTCCGCATTGTTATAGCTGAAATCAAAAACAAAAGTATCCATGGTGCAAATGCAAAAAATTGATCAAGCGAAGCATAACCATATTCCAGAATATTGTTCCGGAATACGAATAAGACCAACCCGTTTACTAATAGAAATACAATGATGGCAATATAACCGGTAAGACTGCTGAAAAACTGCCGAAGCTCTTTTTTACAAATTGGCCACATTAAAAGGAAATCTGGTTTTAAATAAGACGGTGCAAAATAATGATTGATTATTAGTAAAAAGAAAAAATCGTGGCTAGTTAACATTACACGTGGTCCGGATGGACCTGGACTCCTTCCGTGAATAAAACCTCACAGCATACAGTTTATCCTAAAAATGGAAAAGCTTTCAACCTGGGAGAAATGTTAAGAGGTTTTTTTATCGTTAATTAAGCAGCGGGGGTGTATCGATTGTTACAGGGGGATAATCAGTTAGACCCATTTTCTACCTGGCAAAGCATGTAACGTTTTAAACTGCAAAACTTTCGCCGCAAGAGCAGGTACGACTGGCATTAGGATTATTAAAATGAAATCCCTTCCCGTTTAATCCATCCGAAAAATCAAGCGTTGTATTTACGAGATATAAAAAGCTTTTCAGGTCAGTTACCACTTTAATTCCATTATCTTCAAAAACCTGGTCAGCAGGTTTGAGGTCTTTGTCGAAATCCATTTTATAACTAAGTCCTGAACAACCACCTCCAACAACACTTACCCTAAGAAAATAATTTTCATCATAGCCTGACTCACTCATCAGAGCATTGACCCTTTCCTTCGCTTTATCAGTTACATGAATGGCATTATCCATTGCTACCATAAGATTAAATTTTAGCTGTTGTTATAAATTCCCACAGGATTTATTTCTCTTAATTGCTTCAACTTTAATGACACCTGTTGAATGGTGTAATCAATTTCATCCTCGGTTGTAAATCTACCCAGGCTAAATCGTATCGAACTGTGTGCCAAGTCATCATCCAAAGTCAAAGCCTTTAGTACATAAGAAGGTTCCAGTGAAGCTGAGGTACATGCAGATCCTGATGACACGGCCAGTTCTTTGTTAATGCTGGTCATCAAAGCCTGCCCTTGCACATTTTTAAAAGATAGATTGGTAACATTGGGCAAACGATGCCCGGTGCTGCCGTTCACATAAACCTTGCCCAACTGCAACAATGTGCTTTCCAGTTTATCACGCAAACCTGATAAATTGGAAGCCTCCTTTTCTAATTCCTTCTTACAAATTTCTGCGGCCTTACCAAAACCTACAATACCCGGTACGTTTAAGGTACCACTTCTCATTCCCCTTTCATGGGCACCTCCATCAATTTGTGCAACGAGCTTAACTCTTGGGCTTTTTCTTCTCACATATAAAGCTCCAACTCCTTTTGGACCATACAATTTATGAGACGAAAAAGCCATGATATCAATATTGTCTTTATTTACATCCACAGGAATTTTTCCAACGGCCTGGGTTGCATCAGAGAAAAACAAAACATTGTGTTTTCTTGCAACATTACCAATTTCTCTAACAGGAAGAACAGTACCTGTTTCGTTGTTGGCATACATGAAAGCGATCAAAACCGTATTGGAACGTATGGCATCTTCCACCTGTTGAGGAGATATTAAACCCTCCGTATTAACAGGCAAATAACTTACTTCCACGCCCTGTTTTTCTAAATGCTTACACGTGTCTAAAACAGCTTTGTGTTCAATATTGCAGGTAATGATGTGATTTCCTTTAGAAGCATAGGCTTCAACAACACCTTTTAATGCAAGATTAGCTGATTCGGTAGCACCTGAAGTAAAAATGATTTCTTTAGTTTCCGCACCAATTAGATCAGCAATTTGCTCACGGGCATAATCAACGGCTTCCTCCGCCAGCCAGCCAAACGAATGTGTTTTACTTGCTGCGTTTCCAAAATTCTTTGCGAAATAAGGCAACATGACTTCAATCACCCTTGTATCGCAGGGTGTTGTAGAATTATAATCCAGGTAAATTGGTAGTTGTACCATCGTTTATTTCAACAAACAAATTTACTTCAAAAGCACGCAGTAATTGAAATGTAATGAACTTATGAACCTATTTTTACAAATCCCAAACGTATTATATGCTTAAGGTGGAACATATTGGAATTGCTGTTAAATCTTTACAGGAATCCATTCCATTATTTGAAAAAATGTTAAATACCTCGTGTTATAAAACTGAGCAGGTATCAACCGAAAATGTTACCACCGCTTTCTTTCGGAAAGGAGAAACTAAAATTGAGTTGCTTGAGTCCACAACTGAAGATGGTGTTATCCAAAAATATATCGATAAAAAAGGCGAAGGTATTCATCATATTGCCTTTGATGTAGAAGATATTTATGCAGAAATGAATCGCTTAAAATCAGAAGGTTTTATCTTAATAAATGATCTGCCCAAAAATGGTGCTGACAATAAACTGGTTTGCTTTCTTCACCCAAAGACTACAGGCGGGGTCCTGATTGAGCTCTGTCAGGAAAGAAAGTAGTCTTTTATACTCACCTGCCAACCCATCTGCCATTAAAAATAATACCCCGGGTAGAAACCCAGGGTCTATTCCTCAACGCCTAAAAAAACGAGTTTAAATCACTTGCCTTGAAGAGTTTAATTGTCCGTTCGAAATAGAAATATGATTACCTGTTGACCTCGTGTTTATCATTACGGGTTTAACAGAATTGATAGTAGTAAATTGGCCTGCCTTGTGTTGACGTGCACGTATAATTTGATTTGTAAACCGGGAAGCCGCTTTAAGGGGAACCGAAAAGGTAAGGTTGAATAAAAACGATAAGAGGATGAAATAAAATATTTTCATGGTACGGTTCGATTGCTTCTTAGGGTTTCTAAAATAAACCAGTTATAGTTTCTAAGTGATTCTTCTTACTGATTTAGCTTAGTGGAACAAAACTATACTGCGTTTTTTTAAGATGCAAGTGTTTTTACGTGATTTATTGCGGAAAACCACAATTTTTTTTAGCCTAACATTTAAGTGCATGTGTATCAGACCAACAAGGATAAAATTGGGCAGGCAAATTTTGATTGACCGCCTAATATTTATGTTGTAGAACTATGAGTGCAGGCGGGTTGTTTCGAATTTTACTAAGAAAAGTTCTTAGCCAATCGAACAAAATGACTGATAAATCCTTAGTGTTGTAAGCATCCTCCTGGCTATATTATCATGGGCTTTGACCTTAAAATAACCCTGCATAAGATCACGCCATGTCCGAAGGAGAGTCGGAATTGACAATACCCAACTTTTCAACTGCCAGTTGCGCAGCTATTTGGGAAGCGTCCTTTTTATTGAAAGCCTTTCCCTGAGAAATGACTTTACCATTAATTACGGCACCAATTGTAAATAGTCGTCTGCCATTTTCCATTTGTTCATTCAATGTCTCAAATTCCAGCTGTTTCCCGTTTTTATTGGCCCAGCCGTACAATTTATTTTTGTGATTGATCTCAAGTATTTCCAAATCATCTACAAACATATGGGGTATGACAATTCTTTCATTGACCCATTTCGCTGTTTTCTTAAATCCCCTATCAAGATAAATAGCCCCTACTAATGCCTCTAAGGTGTTGCCAAAGATTTGACTTGTTTTAAGTGATGCATCAGACTTATTGTAAACAGTAATTTTTTTTAAGCCCATTTTCACAGCAATATCATTCAATTGCTGACGGTTTACCATTTTGCTTCTCATTTCAGTAAGAAAACCTTCTTCTTTATACGGATATCGCTTAAACAAATAGTCAGCAACCAGGGCACTTAATACAGCATCTCCCAGGTATTCAAGACGTTCATTATTTTCATCTATGGTGTCTTTTACGGAACGATGTGTTAAGGCAGTTTTATATAAAGAAGGATTGCCAGGGGAGTAACCCAATACACCTTTCAGTTGCTTTTTGAAAGAAGGGTCAGCGTGTTTTTTATAGAGTGATTTCCAGAAATCCACAGTTTGTAAACTACAAATTTTTCTGCAGGGTTGAAAATACAGTGCCCTACGCCAAATATTTTTTGAAGATCATGCAGGCGTTATGGCCCCCAAAACCGAATGTGTTACTAAGTGCTGCATTAACCGTTCGCTTTTGTGCTTGCCCGAAAGTAAAATTCAGTTTAACATCTAATTCAGGGTCGTCTGTAAAGTGATTGATTGTAGGAGGAACGATATCGTTTTGCACGGCCATGATGCAAGCAATAGCTTCGATAACACCCGCAGCACCCAAACAATGGCCTGTCATTGATTTAGTAGAACTGATGTTCAATTCATAAGCATGTTCACCAAATACATCCAGGATGGCTTTTATTTCTGCTATATCCCCAAGAGGAGTGGATGTTCCATGCGTATTTATATAATCAATATTACTTTTTTGCATTTCTGCATCTTCCAATGCCACCAGCATAACATTTTTTGCACCCAAACCTTCGGGATGGGGAGCTGTAATATGATGGGCATCTGCCGTTGCACCGCCACCCGCTACCTCGCAATAAATTTTTGCACCACGTTTGATGGCATGTTCATATTCTTCAAACATTACAACACCAGCAGCTTCGCCCATTACAAAACCATCACGGTCTCTGTCGTAAGGACGGGATGCTGTTTTTGGATCATCATTCCTCTCACTCAAAGCCTTCATAGCATTAAAACCGCCAACGCCCGCTTCACTAACCACACTTTCTGCGCCGCCGGTTACTATAATATCAGCCTTGCCTAAACGAATTAAGTTGAATGCTTCCATCATGGCATTGGTAGAAGATGCACATGCACTTACTACAGCAAAGTTGGGTCCTCGAAACCCATGGCGCATGGATATATGACCAGCTGCGATATCCAGGATCATTTTTGGAATGAAGAATGGATTGAATCTGGGAGTGCCATCGCCCTTTGCAAAGTTTATTACCTCTTCCTGGAAAGTGATCAACCCTCCGATTCCACTGGCAAACACAACGCCTACCCTGTCCACATTAACATTACCGGCATCGATACCGGCATCCTGCACTGCCTGATCACTTGCTACTACCGCTATTTGAGTAAACCGATCAAGCTTTCTGGCTTCCTTCTTATCTAAAAAATTAGTGGGATCGAAATTTTTGATTTCGCAGGCAAACCTTGTTTTGAATTTGGATGCATCAAAATTCGTAATGAAATCACAACCACTCACACCATTCCGCAAATTATTCCAGTATTCCGTAATTGAATTTCCCAGCGGCGTGATGGCACCCATTCCTGTTATTACAACGCGTTTTAATTGCATAAGGCCTGCGGAAGAATTTAATGTAAGATAAAACCGCCTTCAACGATGCAAATGCAAACGGAAGGCGGATTATTATACTCCCCGCGATTGCGGGAGACAGTCGAATTTTTTATTTGGCATGTTCTTCAAGGTACGACACAGCTTGTCCCACAGTAGTAATGGTTTCAGCTTGCTCGTCAGGAATTGAAATATTAAATTCTTTTTCAAATTCCATAATCAGTTCTACGGTGTCCAGAGAGTCGGCACCCAAATCATTGGTAAAAGAAGCCTCATTGGTTACTTCCGCTTCGTCAACGCCCAATTTGTCTACTATGATCTTTTTTACTCTTGCTGCGATGTCTGACATTTTGTAAAATTTTGGTTATAGTGGTGCAAAAATAGAAGTTTTTAGATTAAATAAAATTTTGCCTTTCTCATTGAAAATTGTTTTAGATAAGGACAAGTTCCACATAAAACTTGCAATTTGCAGGCTGAATGGATATTTGTAAATTGAACCACTCAACGCGTCATCAATGGCATTGAAAATCATAGATCATGGCACTACTGAATACCAGCAAATGGTTAAGTTACGAGAGGAAATCCTGCGTAAGCCGTTAGGGCTGGGTTTTACCAACGAAGAACTGGAAAGAGAAAAAAACAATTTACATATTGTAGCTTATGAAGATGAGCGTATGCTTGGATGTTGCATGCTGATAGAAGAAGATCCCCAGACCGTGCGCCTCCGTCAAATGGCTGTGATGAATGACTTACAGGGTAAAGGAATTGGCAAAGCTTTAATGCAGTTTGCGGAAAACCTGGCAAGAGACAGAGGATATAAAAAGATAACTATGCATGCCCGAAAAAACGCCCTGGGCTTTTATGAAAAAATGGGTTATAAAAAAATAGGAAAGGAGTTTGAAGAAATTACTATTCCGCATTATGTGATGGAAAAAGAACTATAAAGGATAATGACGATACAGTTCCTATTTTTCATATAAAAACTCTTCATTCACTACTTTAGAATCTACGCCTTTACTTTTTCCTTCATCAAATGTCGCAATTGGTAAACCTCATCACTATTGGCAAATGCACTTTTGGGCACTAAAAAAAATGAACGACTATCAAAATACAAATGGAAAAAATAAGGTGTTTCCAAAAAATTACTCAGGGCTTTCCAGGGCCATGACCTGGAACCTCGTTCATTTCCTACAGAAAATGAGTTTTCGTCAAAATGCATAGTAAAATGGTCTTGAAACGTTGCTGCTCTACGGTAAACCATTCCCGGAAGTATAAACCAAAAGCTTATCATCAAGGCAAACCATAAAAAAGAACCTACAATAAAAGCAAGTGGCAAAATCTGTTTGAAATAGAATAGTGCTGCAGATGCCAATGCAAATACGTTCACTAAAATGATCATTAACCTGATTTCTTTTTTACTGAGAAAATGATATCGTAAAGCCTGGAGAACCTGGTTTTTATTGTACGAGAATTGAATAGTCATTGATTGCAGTTGATTTCTCTGTAAAGATAAAGAGAGGCTATTCACTAATTGGCTTTGACAATAACACAAAAAGTCCTGCAATCTGCAGGACTTTAATTCCTTTTAGAAAATAATTATTTGTTCATCATTTGCTTTGCTTCAATGCTTAATGTAGCATGAGGCACAGCACGTAAACGAGCTTTGTCAATTAATCTACCGGTAACACGACAAATACCATAGGTCTTATTCTCAATTCTCATCATAGCTTTCTCCAGATGGTCGATAAAAGTAATTTGACGACTGGCCATCTGGCTTAATTGTTCTCTTTCCATGCTCATACTTCCATCTTCCATAGTCATGTAGCGACCATCTTCCATATCGCCTTCGTCTTTCCGTGTGATCAAGCCCTGTAAATAGGCAAGCTCTTTTTTAGCTGTTTCCAATTTTCTAAGGATTAGCTCTTTGAATTCCGTTAGCTCTGAATCCGAATACCTCATAGTAGGGCCCGTTTGTTCTTGATGTGGTGAATCTAATACTGATTTTGTGAAATCGGGATCGTATTTAACCGCTTTTGTGGTTGATGTTTTTGGAATTACGACCTTCTTGGGTGGTTCATTTTTAGGAACCGTTTTAACTAAAGGCTTGATTGCGGGCTTTACTTCATGATGAGTAGGCGCCGCGACTACGGGTTTTTTAACCGGCGTGACAACCTCTTTCGCTTTAACAGGTCCAGATTTTTTTACTGGTACCGCCGGTTTTTTTCCTACTGTAACAGTTTTATGAACCGGTTTAGCTTGCTTTGATACCTTTTTCGGCACTGCCTTTACTGTTTTTTTTGAGGGGGTCGCCTTTTTTGGGGCCGGCTTTTTTGCTGCTGGCTTGGCAGCTTTTTTAGCGGCCGGCTTCTTCACCCCGGCTTTTTTTACGGGTTTGGCCGGCTTTGCGGCTTTTTTTGATACTTGCTTTTTTGTAGCCATACAATTGTTAGCCCTTTTTTAATACGATGACTTTCAAGTGGTTGTCATTAACCTCAATCTCAGTGCCGTCATTAATTTGATTTGTTAACTCCAGTTTGTCTGCCAGAATTTCGGCGCAAATATAATCATTAAACTTAGCCAAAGACTGATTGATGCCGTTGTTAGCAGCTACTTTAACTTCAATTCTGTCAGTCACATCAAAACCACTTTCCTTTCTGATTTTTTGAATGCGGTTCACAAACTCCCGGGCATCACCTTCCTGAATCAATTCAGGCGTTACGTTAATATCTAATGCAACTGTCAGTGGTCCTTTGTTTGCTACTGTCCAGCCTGGAATATCTTCGCTGGTTATTTCCACCTCGCTTAGGCTTAATTCTATAGACTCAACGCCAACAGGAATTGAATATCTGCCTTCTTTTTCAAATAAAGAAATTTCATGCTGGGAAAAACCGGAAAGCGCTTGCGATACCGATTTCATTTGCGATCCTAACCTTTTCCCTAATGCCTGAAAGTTAGGCCTGATCTTCTTTTTAATAAAACCTTCCGTATCGCTTAAATATTCAATTTCCTTTACGTTCACTTCTGCCTTGACCAGGTCTTCAACTTTTTTCAATTGTTGTTCCATATCCGGATTCAGTACCGGAATCAATACTTTTTGCAGAGGTTGGCGAACTCTAATGTTTGCTTTTTTTCGCAGAGATAGAATTAACGACGAAGCATCCTGGGCTAATTGCATTCTTTCCTCAAGACCTGAATCAATCAACTCTTCCTTTGCTTTTGGGTAAAGAACATGATGCACTGCTGATTCTTTGTGGTTTCCTGTTACAGAATTCAGGTTTACAAAAATTTCATCACTAAAGAAGGGAGCAATAGGCGCCATCATACGGGTCACTGTCTCCAGGCATTCATATAAAGTTTGATAAGCAGCAATTTTATCCTTTTCATACTCGCCTTTCCAAAATCGCCTCCGGCATAAACGAACATACCAGTTACTTAAATGCTCATCTACAAAGTCCTCAATCAATCTTCCCGCCTGCGTTGGTTCAAACTCATCTAAAGCAGCAGTACTATTTCTTACCAACGTTTGTAAAGACGACAAAATCCACCTGTCTATCTCAGGCCGCTCATTAATGGAAATATATTCTTCTTTAAAAGCAAATCCATCCACATTTGCATAAAGGGCAAAGAACTGGTACGTATTGTAAAGAGTGCCAAAGAATTTCCTTTGAACTTCTTTCACACCTTCAATATCAAATTTCAAATTATCCCATGGTGAAGCGTTCGTCACCATATACCACCTGGTGGCATCCGCACCAAATTTTTCAATGGTTGCAAATGGATCAATCGCATTTCCCAAACGCTTACTCATTTTATTGCCGTTTTTATCAAGTACCAAACCATTTGATACACAAGTTTTATAGGCAACCGAGTCAAATAACATAACTGCTAAAGCGTGAAGTGTATAGAACCATCCGCGGGTTTGATCAACTCCTTCTGCAATAAAATCGGCCGGGAAATTTTCCCTGAATTTTTCTTTCTTCTCAAACGGAAAATGCCATTGGGCATAAGGCATGGCGCCGCTATCAAACCAAACGTCGATCAAATCAGGTTCACGACGCATTGGTTGACCAGTGTCAGAAACCAGTATCACCTCATCAACATAAGGCTTGTGTAAATCAAGAATACCATCGTGCAAATAATGGGTATTTACATCACCCCCCAATATTTCACTTGCTTTCCTGATCTCTTTATTTAATTCATCAATGGAACCAATGCATTTTTCCTCGCTCCCATCTTCAGTTCTCCAAACAGGCAGAGGAGTGCCCCAAAAACGGCTGCGACTTAAATTCCAGTCCACCATGTTTTCCAGCCAGTTCCCAAAACGTCCTGTACCCGTGGATTCAGGTTTCCAGTTAATCGTTTTATTCAGCTCCACCATCCTGTCTCTCAGAGCTGTGGTTTTAATAAACCAGGCATCGAGAGGATAGTAAACAACCGGTTTATCCGTTCTCCAGCAGTGCGGATAGCTGTGTTCATACTTCTCAACCTTGAATGCCCTGTTTTCTCTTTTGAGTTTTACTGAGATATCAATGTTGACATCAACGTAATCTTTTTCGTCTTTGTAATCTTTAATGTAACGGCAAGAAAATTCTCCAAGTCCATTGACAAATTTTCCCTCTTTATCAACCAGGGTGAGAATACCAATGTTGTATTTCTTTCCTATGCGAAAATCATCTGCACCAAATGCAGGGGCGGTGTGAACGATCCCCGTTCCATCTTCTGTAGTTACAAAATCTCCAAGCAA
>Ga0193740_1000446_pt1 | contig 11129 bp, 7 predicted proteins | sample L2s1metaG_FD_145072 | JGI IMG/M metagenome (GOLD analysis project Ga0193740, IMG submission 145072) | Soil microbial communities from a riparian zone of the East river system, Colorado, United States - L2s1 | ecosystem: Environmental > Terrestrial > Soil > Riparian zone | place: USA: East River... | reverse complement strand
ACTCCGTTCCGGGGCACTTAAAGCGACTGATAGAGTCGCTTTTTTGTTTCTTATTTCATCCCATTTTTTAATTGCTCTATCCAATATTTCTTTTTGTGAAAGAACTAATTTCTTTTCAAAATTTTTCAACATTACCTTCTCGTCATTTCTTTTCGGGAGATCTTGTATGTATTGCTTTATCTTTCTTTTAAGAACAAAATGATCCTGCCAATTGCCCAGGTAACTTAATATTCTGTGCAAAATCCTAATATTAATAAATCCTTCGGCAAGATCTTTCGGACAGATCTTTAACCAGTAATACACATCTTTCAGTTGCTTTCTTATTTCATGTGCATTTTTCTGAAAATGCTTAGCCAGAGATTTTACTTTTTTTATTTTCAATGCAGATAACCGAATGATCTTATCACAAACTTCTTCATCACTACCTTGCAAGGAATTAAATTGTTGGTTAAAAGCATCCGGTTCCTGGTCATTAAATTTTAAAGCATCCTGTTTCGCCCATTTTCGTGTAAGTGATCTGTTGACAGATAAGTATTCTTTAAAGAAAATAAATGACAATAATTCCTTTCGCTCCAATTTCCTTATAAGAACAAGCGACATGTCATAGTCTCTCAGCCTTCCGAATGTTTTGAATAAAGCCGATATTTTTGAGAATGATTCTTTCCATTTGTCTCCTGTTAATTCTTCTTTTAAACGTAAATAGCTTCTCAACTTTTTAACCGCCACACGAATATCATGCACCGAGATCTTTGTCGGTCTTTTGCGGCTGAGAATAAGATTCTCAGTAAAATGTTTTTCCTGAAGAAGCCAATTCTTTAATATGAGGTTATTTCCTTCCATTGAAGTAAAGGAATACAAAGTTGTCCCAATTTTCATTGAGAAAGGTCAGAAAAAATAATCAGATTGTACGGGTTAGTTGTAAGAGAAGTCTATCCGGCCCTGCAGTTGTTTGTCTTTGTTAAACAAAGCTTCTTTTGTTTTTAAACCTTTTTCATCAAATAAATACCGCCATGTAAGATAGCCAAGATTATTGCCCGAAGTTGTTGTTATTTTCTGGATCACCCTGTCATTGTCGTCATATTCAAACAGGAAATCAGGTAAGAGCCGATTTGCCTTATAATTAAACCGAACAATATCAGTAAGGCGGTTTCGGTCATCATAATAATAATAAACGGGATCTGCTAAAACACCACGTCTGAAATTTCTTTCTTCAATTACATTCCCATTTTCATCTGTTACAAATCTTACTTCGAGGCTATCAGACTTATTGATGATACGCCACATTTTATCAAGCTTGCCATCTTTATAAATGTATTGATGAACTTCAGTTTGTGAAAAATCGCCACTGCTATCAGCATCAGTTGCAGAATTACTGATAGACATTATTTTTCCATTTGCATCATAAGTATATGTGCTGGTACTTTTAACATTTATTGCTGAATCAACCGAACTGATCAATTGCCCACGATCATTAAAACTATACTTTAATGTAGCAATAGCTTTATTGTTGTTCGTTGTAACCTTCAGCGTTGTTCCATTTATTTCACCTACCTCACTAAACTCGGAAGTGGCTCCGCCTTCAGGTGTGATGCCTTTGGCTGTAATTTTTTTGATGTTGTTAGCAGTATATGTTTTCATTAGCCGGGTAATATCGGCTGCTGCCACAAGATCTTTATAGTAGTATTGGGAATTGGCATGGAAAAATAATAGCAATAACAATAGAAATGGTAGTTTCTTCATTGGAATGAATTTCAGTTCAAAAGTACTTCAAACTGTCTATAACGAAAAACAAATGCTGTTAAGTGTTTCTTGTTTATTTTTAAGAAAAATTAAAGGTGAGTCACACCCCTTTGAGGAAAGAAACTAATTGCCTTAATTGCAACGCTACGGTACTGGGACGTTATTGCCAGGCTTGCGGACAAGAGAATACGGAGCCAAAGGAAACTTTCTGGCATATGTTCACTCATTTCTTTTATGATATTACTCATTTCGATGGAAGCTTTTTTGTTACGCTGAAAGATCTTTTATTTAAGCCGGGTTTCTTATCAAGGGAATATATGCTTGGGCGCAGGAAGAAATACCTGCATCCCGTGCGGATGTATGTTTTTACTTCAGCTGTTTTCTTTCTTGTATTTTTCTCTCTTTTTTATGTTTCTGAAAACGATATTGCAAAAGCCGATCAAAGAGCTAAAACAGAAAGGAGTTTTAGCACGATCAAAGAAGAATCTCTTAAGAATGCAAAAACAAAAGAAGATTCAGCTCGCATTATAAAGGGGCTTGAATTTTTGGGTTATAATGAAATTGAGGAAAGCCAAAAACCAGATACAGTAATAAGATTGAAAAATAATAAAAGCGGGTTTAATTTCACTGTTGGGGGTGACGTAAGTAAGTATAAAACTTTAAAAGAATATGACTCTGTTCAGAAAACATTACCAGGGAATAAAAGAGATGCCTGGTTAAGAAAGGTCTTTACAAGAAGATCCATTGGGCTAAATGAAAAATATAAAGGAGATCAGCAAAAAATAGCGATCGAGCTTATCAATAAATTTATACATTCAATTCCCTACCTCTTGTTTGTTTCATTGCCACTTTATGCTTTATTTCTAAAACTGCTTTATATACGGCATAGAAAACAATACTATTTTGCCGATCATGGTGTATTTCTCATTCACCTGTACGTTTTTACATTCCTGTTCCTGCTTTTTTATTTTGGGTTAGATAAACTGGAAAAACAAACTCATTGGAAAGGAATAGGAATTGTGCAGACTATTTTCATATTAACCGGGCTTTTTTACACATTAAAGGCGATGAAAAATTTTTATAAACAGGGGTGGGGAAAAACGATCATAAAGTTTATGATTTTTAATGTCCTTTGTGTTATATCACTTGTGATATTGTTTGCTTTGTTTTTAGCAATTACTTATTACCAGATCTAAAATTTCAATATGTCAAATTTACCCGGATCATTTTTAAGACTTGTTTCCATAATGGATGACCTGCGTGAAAAATGTCCATGGGACAGGAAGCAGACGATCCAAACTTTGCGGCATATGACGATAGAAGAAACATACGAATTGACGGATGCTATTACTGATGAAGATTGGAACGGCATTAAAGAAGAGCTTGGCGACCTGTTATTGCATATTATTTTCTATTCAAAGATCGGTGTTGAACAAAATAAATTTACACTGGAAGAAGTGGTCAACGGCATCAGTGAAAAACTGATCGCAAGACATCCACATATCTATGGTGATGTAAAAGTGAATGATGAGGAAGATGTAAAAAGAAACTGGGAGAAACTCAAACTTAAAGAGGGTAAGAAATCTATTCTTAGCGGCGTTCCAAAGTCACTGCCGGCAACTGTAAAAGCAATGCGCCTGCAGGAAAAAGCAAAACAAGTGGGTTTTGAATGGGAGAATAAGGATCAGGTTTGGGAAAAAGTAGAAGAAGAAATGGGTGAGTTAAAGTCTGCAATTGGCGATTGGCAATCAGCAGATCAGGATGATTTAGCAATAGGACACAAGAAGGTGGAGGAAGAATTTGGTGACCTTATATTTTCGTTGATCAATTATGCACGGTTTTTGCGTGTTGATGCCGAAAATGCGCTGGAAGTGACCAATAAAAAGTTTATCCGGCGGTTTACACAAATGGAGGAAGAAGCCACCCAAAGCGGAAAGGACCTGGCAGATATGACCCTTACAGAAATGGATTCCATCTGGAACAGTATAAAAAAACGGACCTGAGCAATTGAAACAATTAAGACATATTCTTCCCAAACCACACGGTTGGTTATTGGGTGCAGTTAGTTTATACCTGCTGTCTTTCTTATTTGCGCCAAAGATCTCGCCAATCAATTCATTAAAAGCTGAAATCAAAAGCCTCGAAAGCTATATAGATAAAAGAGAAAAAGAATTTGATAAGATTTCCACCGATACTACTTTATTAAAAAGATTGGCGAATAAAAGTGAATCGTTAGATGAATTAGAGCAATTGATCAAAAAGACAACTGGGTTATTTATTTTCAGGAGATCCAGTTTAGAAACAGGGCCATTATTCTGGAGTAATCAACGAACTTATCCGCCTGACCAGGTATTTACATTTGCCGATACTACCTTTTTCAAGCAACTTGAAAAAGGTAACGGTTTTTATATATGCATCAAAAAGACCTTACCCGAAGAAAATGGCGATTCAATCATTGCTATCGGAATGATACCAATCATGTATCGTTATTTTTCCGATTTACCTGACAAATTTGAGCATGATGCCAGCGCAAATATTATGGTATCCGGGCTTACAACTGATTATCCCATTAAAAACATTTCGGGTAGAACCCTTTTTTATGTTTCTCCTAAAAGTCGTATTGATAAGCCATCTGAAGATATTTCTGTTTACCTGAGACTGGCAGCGATGATATTTTTGTTCATCTATATTCATTTAATTTCCGAGAGAATTGCAGGACGATTTGGATTTTGGAAAGGAATGATCTTTTTGTTCATTGTATTGTTTTCTTTGCGTTTGATAAGTTATTTTTTTCCATTCCCTGTGAACTTTCGCCAATTCGAATTGTTTGATCCTTCGAATTATGCTTCGAGTGAAATTCATAAATCTTTAGGTGATCTTCTTATTAATGCATGTCTTTTTAGTTGGCTGATCTTGTTTTCATTGCATAAGTTACAGCGAACAGGTTTTTACAATGTACCTTCAGGCAGAATAGGAATGTTGATCGGCGGTTTTGCAAGTTTGTCTGTAGTCGCCTTAACTTTTAGTATTGCATTTACCATCAGGAGCATTGCAGCTCATTCTACTATTTCATTTGACGTGATCAATTTTTTCAGCCTTTCTCCTTTTACAGTTTTTGGTTTCATTGCGTTGGCAATTTTGGCTGTAGGATATTATTATTTTATGCGGATCATGACTCCGTTGTTATCAGTTGCTTTCAATAATAATTTTTATCCCGTTTATCTTGTTGTTGCAGTCGCTGGCCTCACATTTCTGACATTCCAGGTAAATGATGTGTTACTTCCGTTTTATATTCATGTACTAGGTTGGTTGATCATTTATATATGGTTATCGAGGCTAAATAAGTTTGGAATAAGTGATCAACGCCAGACAATGGCAGGTGCTTTATTCTGGATATTCATTTTCTCGGCCTCAATCACTGCGATCATCATTAATGCAAACCGTGATAAGGAGTGGCAGAACCGGATCCACATAGCTAATAAGATAGATGAGAGAACAGATCCTACAAGTGCAAGAGAATTGAATGTTGCATTTGTGTGGCTTGATAATGACTTTTTATCTTCTAACTTTTATCGTTTTAAAGACCCTGACCAAGCCTCTTTATTGAGAGATAGTATCATGCACAAAAGCGATTTTCCTATAAATTATAGCTCCCAGTTGTACTTATTTGATGCAGACAAGAAGCCGCTCTTCAATGAAGAATCTGAAAGTTATAATACGTTTCAGACGGTTTTGGAGATGGAAGCTAAGCCTTCCAAAGGTGCATTGTATTATGTTGAAAGAGGGTTTGATAAATACACTTATCTTTTTGAGCGAACGATCAGGGATGAGAGCCAAAAAATACTAGGGTATCTATTTATCGTATCTAAGCTTGAGCAATATGATAAGGAAGCACTTGTTGCAGAACTTTTCAGAGGTTCAGAAAATACCGATTTTGAAAAAGGCGGCATTTATTCATGGGCGACATATATAGATAACAAGTTATCGGTTGGTCCGGGAAATAAATATCCATTTCCTACTACGCTTGATTCAACAGAAGTACCGGATGAAACTATTGAAAAAAGGATAAAGAAAAGCGATACTGAACTTTGGTACAAGGCCAAAGGCAATACAATAATAGTAATAGCAAGAAAAAAGGCTGATGCACTGGAAGCTATTACTTTATTCTCTTATATTTTTTGTGTGTTTCTTTTTCTTGTAGCTTTTTTTAATCTCTTTCTTTTATTATTACGCATGGGAGGAAATGTAAAAGAAGTTCGACGGATATTAGAATGGAATATCCGTACACAAATTCATGGTACAATAATTTTTATCAGTATACTTTCATTTTTGATCATTGGTGTATCAACCATCTCTTTCTTTATTCTTCGTTACCAGCAGGGCAACAGGGAGAAATTAAGCAGAACCATGGAAGTAATGATGAATGAAATGGAAAAGAGGCTTGTTGACCGATTGCAATTGGATGATAAGCTTGCAATTTATGATTCTGTTGCTAATGATGACATTCAGAACCTGTTAAATGATGTAGCTGAAATTCATGGGGTCGATGTAAATGTATACGATACGACCGGATCCCTGCATGTTACTTCGCAGCCTGTCATATACCGGGAAAATTTTATTAGTAGGGAAATGCACCCTGAGGCGTTTTATTACCTGAACAGGGAACATCGTGTGTTACATGTGCAACAGGAAAACCTGGCCCATATTAGATACATGAGTATTTATGCTCCGTTAAGAGGCAATGATGGAGTTACTCATGCATATATTAATATCCCTTATTTTTTATCCCAGCAGGAATTGAAACAAGAGATTTCTAACTTTCTTGTCACCATTATTAATCTCAATGCATTTATATTTCTAGTTTCTGGTGTTATCGCTTTATTTATCACAAATAGAGTGACAAGGTCATTCTTGCTGATAAGTGAAAAAATGCAACAAATAAACCTTGGACAAACAAATGAAGAAATAGTTTGGAAAAGAAATGACGAGATCGGAGGCTTGGTACGAGAATACAATAAAATGGTAAGGAAACTGGAAGTGAGTGCTGAAGCTTTGGCAAAAAGCGAAAGGGAGGGTGCATGGCGTGAAATGGCAAGACAGGTAGCGCATGAAATCAAAAACCCATTGACGCCAATGAAGCTAAGCATACAATTTCTTCAAAAATCAATTGATAATAATTCGGAGAATGTAAAAGAGTTGACGGGAAAAGTGGCAAAGACACTTGTTGAGCAGATCGATCATTTATCAAAAATTGCATTTGACTTCTCACAGTTTGCAAATATTGGCAATACCAATATTGAAACATTTGATATCAATGAAGTGATCCGTTCATTGGATAATCTTTATAAAACAAGTCATGAAGGAGAGTTAAAAATGAAAACGGTTCCCGGTAAAGTAATGGTAAGGGCTGACAAAACGCAAATGAATCGTCTTTTTACCAATCTTATCCAAAATGCAATTGAGGCTTGTAATGGTAAAGGAAAATGTGATATAGAATTGAATGAGATAAGAACTGACGGCGTCATTCAAATTAGTATAAAAGATAATGGAGAAGGCATTCCTAAAGAAATGCAGTCAAAGATATTTATACCAAATTTTACAACTAAATCATCGGGTACCGGACTTGGACTTGCAATGTGTAAAGGGATAGCTGAGCAAGCAGGCGGCAGGATCTGGTTTGAAACAAAAACGGGAGAGGGCAGTACTTTTTATGTTGAGCTGCCTGTTGCTAATTAGATCTTATCTTTATTCGGATTAAGCCAGCTTATTTTTAATTCTGCAACATGATCCCGGCCAATAATATCTTTATAAAGTTCAGGTCTTCTTGCTTGCGTATACCTGTAACCGCCGGCTTGCTTAAGTTTTTCAGAAGTTAGTTCTGCAATAACAAACTCATCACTTAATGATCTGCATTCTGCAATAACATCTCCAAATGGATCAATGATCATCGAGCATCCATTTTTTAATTGGTCGTCGTCCATTCCAATGGGGTTTGAAAAGACAACATAAACTGCATTATCATAGGCTCTGGCCGGTAACCATTTCATCAACCATTCTCTTCCTTTGGGTCCATCAAACTCTTTATGAAGTGCTATGGGATCATTGTTCCTGTTTTTCCAAAGTTTCGGATCAACAAAACCTGCACCCGGTCTTGTTGATGGAGTACACATAGTTACATGCGGCATGAAAATAATATTAGCGCCCAGTAAAGTGGTAGCTCTCACATTTTCTATGACATTATTATCATAACAGATCAGTATACCACATTTCCATCCCTCAAATTCAAAAACGGTGTATTGATCACCCGGGAGCAAATGCGGGTTTATAAAAGGATGCAATTTTCTATGTTTTGCAACAACTCCATCCTTATCTACACATACATATGCTTTGAATAAGTTGTCGTCTTTATCTTTTTCAAATAAACCAGCCAGTACTGCAATCTTATTTTTTTCTGCTATTTGAATTAATGATTCAATGCTTTTACCCCCAGGAATTATTTCCGCCAGTTCCAACAATTGAGATCTTGAAAGATTGCGTGCAAAAGTGTAACCGGTAATTGAGCACTCGTGAAAAGCGATCATCTTTGCCCCTTGGATCGCTGCTTGTTTTGATAGTTTGGCAATTATAGAGAGATTATGATCTTTATCATTGCTTCTATTTTCAAATTGAACAGTTGCGATCTTAATGTTCTTCATAATAGCAGGTATCATATCATTTTCTTCTTCTTTCTATCGGCAAGAAATTTCTCAAACTCTTTTATTGAAAAGCTGCTAAGATTTTGTTCTTTACTTAGCCCCGCTTTTTGAGCAGCAAGCACACCGTATCTTATATCATTATATCCATCAAGCGAGTGGGCATCCGGATCAATAGATATCAAAACACCTTTATCAATTGCATATTCAATGTATCTCCAGTCAATATCAAGACGACGCGGATGTGCATTTAATTCAATCACTACATGATTGACTGCACAGGCATCAATTATCTTTTTATGATCGACTGGATAACCATTGCGGCTTAATAATAATCGACCAGTCATGTGTCCCAAAATCGTTGTATATGGATTTTCAATAGCTTTCATCAATCGCATCATTGCTTTTTCTTCGGACATCTTTAAGTTGCTGTGGACGGATGCGATCACCAGGTCAAACGTTGAAAGAATATTATTGCTGTAATCCATCGAACCATCGCCAAGAATATCACATTCTATGCTTTTGAAAATTTTAAATGGCTTGTATTGTTCATTTAATTGATCCACTTGTCTGTGTTGTTCTCTTATTCTTTCCTCTGTAAGTCCATTTGCATAAGCTGCAGCTTTTGAGTGATCAGAAATAACCAGGTATTCAAGCCCTTTCTTTATGCACTCTTCTGCCATTTGTTCCAATGTGTTATCTCCGTCACTCCATTTGCTATGGCTATGAATGATCGCTTTTACATCTTCAGGTTGAATAAGTGTTCCTAATTTTTTATTCTTTGCTTTTTCAATTATTGTAGCTGTTTCTCTCATGAATGCAGGGATCACTGAAATTTTTGCCTGTGTAAATACAGCATCATCACCAACTTCAACACCTGAGTATTTTACAGCAGGAAAAGAACTTTGAAAAGCCTTAAGAAAATCTTCTGAGCAAGAAGTTGTGAATAGTCTTTCATCCATCTTTCCCTGGCCTGTATGCAATCGAAGTTTTAAACCATTTTTTAGCTTGTATAAAATTGTATTCTCTTTTTCTTCCAATAGTTCCGGCGGTTGTGCTGTTTGAAACCTGGGTTTTATTGCCTCGTTATTTTCCAGAACGACAAATTCCATTTCTTCGATAGTAAGAGCCTGGCGGCGATACGCACCAGTTATATGAACTTTCTCAGGCGAAAAAAGTTTTTGCAGGTAAGAATTTATTTGAGGGTAAATGACCTCCGCTTCAGCATATAAAAAATGCCCTTGCTGGCTTTGATAAAATTCTATTGACTCCTGCACATTCGCTTGCGTCTTTTCACCGAAGCCTTTATAAAGCGTTAAACGATTTTCATTACATGCATATAATAATTCTCCGACTGATTCAATTCCCATTTCTTTCCAAATGGTTTGAATTTTTTTTGGACCGATCCCTTTTATGTTCAGCATTTCGATAACCCCTGGCGGTGTTTTTTCAATGTATTCATGTAAAACTCCAAGCTTACCAGTTTCAAGCATTTCAGTAATTTTCTTTGCTGTGCTATCCCCAATTCCTTTAATTGAAGCAATTTTTTCAGCCGGAGTATCTGCAAGCTGGTTCGGAAGTTTTTCAATATTGAATGCAGCGGCGCCATAAATTCTTGCCTTAAAAGAATTGTCACCATGAATATCCATGAGCTTGGAAAGCAGGGAAAAATTTTCTGCGATTGCATAATTATCCATAGCTGCAATTTAATATTATTCTTTTTTTCATTGGGGAAATACAAGTTACTGCAAAAAAAAGTCCCCCGCACTGCGAGGGACTTTTATGAGAAAGGTTAAGTTACTTTTTCTTCTTAGCTGCTTTCTTTTTAGGAGCTGCTTTTTTCTTAGCTGCTTTTTTCTTTGTTGCCATGTGTTTAGAATTTAAATGGTTAGAAATAAATAACGATAGTAAAAATAGAATTATTATTTAAACTATCAAAAATTTTTTCCACAAAGTTAAATTCGAGATGTTGATTACTTTTTTCAACATCATTCAACTTGCAACGCGTTTGAGATTTTTTTCAGTGATGATCATCACTGATGCAAAGAAAAAAACTTTATGCTTCAACTGGAGTTACTGAAACAAATGTTCTGTCGTTCTTTCCTTTTCTAAATTCAACAACACCATTTGACAAGGCAAACAAAGAATAATCTTTACCAACGCCAACATTTTTTCCAGGATGATAAACAGTTCCGCGTTGACGAACGATGATGTTACCGGCAATAGCAGCTTGACCACCAAAAATTTTTACACCAAGGCGTTTGCTTTGTGAGTCACGACCATTTTTTACACTGCCTTCACCTTTTTTATGTGCCATGAGAAAAAAGTTTAAATTTTAATTTTCAGATTTCTTATTTGTAATGCTATTGATCTTGATCTGTGTGTACAACGTACGATGTCCTTTCTTTTTACGAAATCCTTTTCTTCTTTTTTGTTTGTACGCAATTACTTTATCACCTTTTACATGCTCAAGTATTTCAGCTTTTACTTTTGCTTTTATATCAGTTCCTAAAGAAACTGTACCATCAGCATCAGCCATCAACACTTCGAGATCAACTTTATCACCGGCATTGCCTTCAATATGTGGCACATATAAAGTCTGATCTTTTTCCACTTTATATTGCTGTCCGGCTATCTTTACAACTGCTATCATAGCTTTAAAATTAAGGATGGCAAAGGTAAGGGGAAACGGCTTTC
>Ga0193740_1000445_pt1 | contig 11135 bp, 11 predicted proteins | sample L2s1metaG_FD_145072 | JGI IMG/M metagenome (GOLD analysis project Ga0193740, IMG submission 145072) | Soil microbial communities from a riparian zone of the East river system, Colorado, United States - L2s1 | ecosystem: Environmental > Terrestrial > Soil > Riparian zone | place: USA: East River... | reverse complement strand
CAAAGAAAAAGCTGGAAACCACGATAAGGCAAAAGAAAATTTTTATCATAAATAGATGAGTATTGAAGTACAGATATGGGATAAATAGGTCCATGTCTGTCATTAACATTTCGACTACACAGTAAATTAGATAAACTTAAACAAAGTACAAGATCATGGATATTCATTGATCATAAATCCCTAACCATTTCATCCGGAAACAATCCTGCTGGCACAATTGTTGAAACAATAGTACCCGATAGTTTGTTTAGTCAATGACTTTTACAAGCGTCATTTTTCAGTTGCCTGTATTACTACACGTAATTGAAAACCAGTCCCGCCGAAAGGCGGGATTTTTTTTCAACACCTCGCCATTTTCTTTTTCTTATACCCTTTAGATATCATCTTTTGAATAGCCGGGAGCATACGGTACTTTGCAGGCTGTGCCGTGCTATCAATGGTGAGGTGTCCAATAGATTTCCCAATTTTTATTGCTTCCGCACTTAATGCTTTCACATATCCACCTACTGATATGATAAAAACGTTCATCGTATACCGGACGCGGTTACCTGAGGATGCAATTTCTTTTTTCACCCTATGCATAAGTTTTTTGAATTTTTCCATGTCAAGTTCTTCATCATCCTTCAGTGCAACATAATTTGCCAGTGTTGCCTATTCCAAAAACTGATCATTTCTTTTTTAGATTTAATCCATTGTAATCCTTTTTCTGGATCTTTTTCAGGTCTTTGATTTTCACACCAAAATGAGTTGAAGGGGCGCGATGCTTTTCAAGAACCCTGCGGGTAGTTTCGCTGCCCATAGCCTTTAATTGGAAGAAAAATTAGAATAAATAGTCATGCAGAAAAAATCCCGCACTTGCGGGATTAATCTTCATTTTTTCCTTTTTGCATCTTATTCTCGCTTCTTACCTCTTTCTTATTATGGGTAACATCGTCTCCTTTTGTTTGCCATTCTTCGTTACTGCGACTATCAATATCATCTTTATTTTGTGGAATTGGCCTGTGGCCCGGCGTAGATTTGTTTTGCTTTGTATTCCGGCTTCTGCTTCCTTTCATAAACTTAATTTATTTGACATGTTGAAAATTTCATACCATTTTAGCAAATTCAAATAAATTCTACGACTGCATTGTTATAGTTTAGGAGGTCTTAAACACTGTTTGTGAACCCATTGAAAGGCATTTTATTATTGATTCTGAGTTTTTGCATTGCCGGGACTGTTTTTAGCCAAAGCAAAATAATTGTTGGCTTTGCCAGGGATGAGCACAGCTTTGAACCTGTCCCTTTTGCTTCTGTTCGTTTCCGCTTATCGGGCAATGGTGCCCTTGCAGATTCTTCCGGGAAATTCCGGCTGTACTTACCTGCCCAAAACGACACATTGGAAATTACATCCGTTGGTTACCGCGATTTTATTTTGCCCGTTGATGTTTCAAACGTTAATGGTGATACGCTTCGTTTCACAGCCAATTTGATTCCTGGAAAAATAACCACGGCAGTAACCATTAAAGTAAAAGTCAATCGGGCCCTCATCCTGTGGAAACGAATTGTTGCTCGTAAACCACTGAATGACCGTTACCGTTTCAATAATTTTTCCTACCAGCTTTATAACAAGCTCGAACTCGATCTCAAAAACATAAATAAGGACAAGCTTGCCCAAATGAAGGTGCTGAAACCATTCAGCTTTATTTTCGAAAATGTAGATACGGCCGACGGTGCCAGCTATTTGCCTGCTTATCTCACCGAAGCCATTTCCACCTATTATTACCAGAAAGATCCGGTGAAACGGCGGGAAGTTTTTTCAGCCGTAAATACAATCGGTGTACAAAACGAAAGCATATCGAGACTGTTGGGAGGAATGGACCAGGTAGTAAATTTCTACAACAACTACATCCCTGTTTTTGATAAGCTCTTTATTAGTCCGATTGCAGATAATGCCGACGATTATTACAATTATAAAATTGCGGACACACAGCACCTTGCGGGTAAACGAATCATTCATTTACTGTTTTCACCCAAACGAAAGGGTACAAATACATTCGAAGGTGATTGCTGGGTGCATGATACCACGTATGCCATCCAAAAGATGAATCTTCGTTTAGGTGCCAGTGCCAACATCAATTATGTACAACGACTTAGCCTGATACAGGAATACCAGTTGATCAATGATAGTACCTGGTTTTTATCAAAAGATAAATTTGTGGTGGATGTAAATCCGGTCGGCAAAAGGAGCATTGCCTTCATTGGCAGAAAAACAACAACTTACCAAAACGTTGTACTGAATGATTCAAGCGTATTGAAAGAACTTGAAAAGAATAAAAAGAAAGAAGAGGTCATACTCCCACCTGAAGCAAATTATAAAAACCAGGATTACTGGGCCGACGCAAGACCTGAAGACCTGTCGGAAACAGAAAAGAAGATCTATAAAACGATTGATACATTATTGAGCCTTCCTGCTTTTCAGCGCTATACCAGGATGATTAATTTCATTGGCACAGGTTATTTGCCTGTTGGAAAATTTTTAATTGGTCCCTGGCAGAACTGGATCTTTACCAATTCAGTGGAGGGTACACGTCTTCGCTTCGATCTTGGAACAAACAGTAAATGGCAGAAGTACACCATACTTCATGGCTATCTTGCTTACGGTTTTGGAGATCAAAAGTGGAAAGGAGAAATTGATGCCATGCACCTGTTTAAAAAACATCCACGCATGTACATCTATGGTGAGTACCGGAATGATTTCGACTATGGGCAGCAGTATGTTGGTGAGATCAGCCAGGATAATTTGTTTGCAGTGGCAATCCGCAAAGAAAATGTGCCAATAAAATTCATAAGATTAGAGCAGGCCAAATTAGAATTCTTCAAGGAATGGCACTCCGGGCTCTCATTGATGCCCGTGGTGCAACAAAGAGTGTACACTCCTGTAAAAAATCTTCCTCCAAAGATCTTTTTTGAAAATGGTCATGGGGAAGCATTGAATACCTTCGAAGCCTCTATCCGTTTTCGTTTTGCCTACCTTGAAAAATTTTTAGAGAATACTTTTTACCGTACAAGTCTGGGTAGTCCTTACCCAATCGTTGAATTGAAATACACAAAGGGAATTCCGGGTGTAATGGGCAGCAGTTACGAGTATTCAAAAATTTCCGGTAGTGTACACAACAGGAAAAAGATTCCGCCACTGGGTAGTATTTATTACAATGTATTCGGTGGTCAAACATTTGGTACCCTGCCTTACCTTTTCCTGGATGTGGCACCTGGCAATGAAATCTATTATTACTATCCCTATGTTTTTAACCTCATGAACAGGTTTGAATACATACATGACCGTTATGCTGGTTTAAGCTTCGAACACAATATTGGTAATGGTTTGTTCCGGTTTATTCCTTTAACAAGAAAATTAAAATTCCGGCAGTTTTGGACTGTAAAGACGTTGTGGGGACAATTATCGGAAAAAAATTATTTGCTCAATGCTGCCAGCGGTTTGAACTTTCAATTCCTTAATGGCAAAACTTATATGGAACTGGGCACAGGCGTAGACAATATTTTCAAGGTGCTTCGATTCGATTTGATCTGGAGGCCTTTCCCCTTAGCCCATTCTAACGTAAATGCACAACGTTTTGGGGTATTCGGCAGTTTCCGGTTCAGCTTTTAAAGTCGGCAATCATTTGATGCGCCGTTTCTCGTCCGGTGTTCAGTGCAGCTTCAACCGTGCCGATCTCCGGCCCGTCATACAAACCTTCACCGGCAAAATAAATTGTATTCTCTATCGGCTTTTTTATGATTTGTTTGAACTCGCCTCCATTCACCACGTCATAAGAGTAACCACCGCAACTATATGGATCATTCACCCAATTGGCTACATGCCAGCCCCTTAGTTTTTGTTCAAGGAGATTTATATCGATACTGAAAATTTTGCCTAATGATTCCAATGCTTTTCCTAGTATTTCTTTCCCGCTCAAATGTTTGATTTCATCTGCATTGGGACCTCCGCTCCAGCCTGTAAGCATGGCAACATCTTTTGGGTGATAGGTCCACCAGGTTGGAATAATTGCCTCCGAAAATAAAAAACTCAGTTTCTCAAGGTCCTTTCCCTTTGTAAATTCTTTGTTCTTCCAAAATGCTTTGTCAAACTGAAGAAGTGTTTTAATGACAGGACCGAAGCCCAGTTTTTTTGAAGCCTCTATTATGCCCGGAATAGCAGGGGAGAAGCGTATTGTTTCAGATTGTAAAACCCCAACAGGAACCGTGATCAAAATTTTTCGTGCACTGAAATTTCCATTGGCTGTAATCACATTCACTTGATCTTTCTTCCATTGAATTTCTATGACCGGGTGCGACAGAAAAAATTGCACTCCTTTTTCTTTGCATTGCTCTTGCAGGTAATCAACAAGTTTTACGTAACCTCCTTCTACCCGAAATTGTTCATCATCCGATTTGGTCAGTTCTTCTTTTAAAGCCAATGTACTTGCCTTGCCGGTGTCGGCAGCGTAATAACCTTCCACATAATTTTTCAATGAAAACCGCAGTTCTTCAAACTCTTTTCCCTGTAAATGTTTTTCAAAAAATTCCGCAACGCTAATATCTTCTTTTACTTCTTTGAATTTTTTATTGAGCGCCGAATAGTCTTCAATGAAATCGCTTTGCTCGTCAAGCGACTTATCTTCATTTTGCCGGATGTCGCCTTTTACCGGGTATGTTTCAACTCCGGCCTTTTTTAGAATCAACTTTGTTAACTCAAGATCGCCGTGAACAAACTCGGCTCCCAATTCTACCGGCAGTTCAAAATTTTTATCCTGTATGGTATGAATACGTCCACCAACATAATCTTTGGCTTCGATGACAGCGGTATGTTTGCCGGTTTGTACCAACTCCCATGCAGCCATTAGTCCGGCAGCGCCGGCGCCAATTATAATAACGTCAAAAAGATTTTCTTCCATGGTTTTTTTGCAAGTGTCACCTAAAATTATTGACATTTCTTACGCAAAACTTTAGCCGTGAAATAAACTAATTGCTAATAATCGAAACTGGTAGATGGTATTCCTCAATCAACAAACTCTTCATAACATGACCGGTAACCAGCCAGGTAAGAAATAGGAGTGAGTGCAGTGAACAGGATTTTTTGAACAACATAAGAAGGTTTAGCAACACGATAAACATGCGAAAATTTCCTGGCTAACAAAACTATCTGCAATAAGCCAGGCATTCCTTTTTCATTGGTTTTCTTTTTATTGGCAATACCCATCCCGTTCTCAAGAAAATATTCTGTATCCAAAGAAGGCATTACTTTCCAGTTTACTCTTGCTGTATTTTTTGAATGATTCCACATGGAGTGTACCTGGTTCTTTTTAAGATGCAGTTTATCGCCCTGCTTTAATACCTGCAGCCCGGTTTTTGTTCGAACAGTGATCTCTCCTTCCAGCACAACAAAATCTTCTTCCTGGAAAGGATGATAATGCGGTACAGGTTCCTTTGAATTGGGTTGAAAAACGGATTCCATTTCCAGTAATTCACCCCCGGTATCATCCGAGGTCTGGATAAACTTAATTTCTTGCCCCGTTTTTTTATTGTTGATGATCTTTCCTTTGTACGCCATCTCATTTACTTGACCATGTAAAGATTAAATGAAGAAGTCCTATCGCAAAACACTTCAGCAATGAACTGCCAAATTTTAATGATGAAATGAACTAATGCTTGCTGTATGCTTTTTCGCCGGCACGAATGGCAACCGCCAGGTGATTTTCTTTTGGAGGAATGGGGCAGTTATAAACATCACTCACATAAGCACAGTAAGGATTGTAAGCCTTATTAAAATCGACAATGATTTCGTTGTTTTTGATGTCAGTTGTTTTAAGATCGAGGTATCGCCCTGTTTCATAAGTTTCAACTCCTGTGGTAGCATCGGTAAATGGAAGAAACAGGTGGTTTTGGTATTGATCGCTTCCCATTAATCCCTGCGATTGATACAAATTCATTCTTACCAGTGTATCATTGATCATAAAATTAAGCACACCATACACCCTGTATACTTTCTTAATCTTACCTGATGTTGGCATTTCAAACCATTGTGCCGTGCCGGGTTTTTCAATCCTTGCAACAACCCTGTACTTTGGGTTGACATCGAAAAAATGAAGATGCTTTTTGTCCTCGCCCTTTACCACTTTATGGCTGTCAACATATCTTTTGATTTTACGTTGCATGGAATCGATATATGAGTCCTGGGCAAAGCATCCCGCTACGAGTAGACACCAAAGGTGACAGAGAAGAATTTTTTTCATGAAACTATTTTGCACTTACATCCCGGACTTCCAGGTGATGTGGAGCAAAAATAGAAGAAAAACAAAGTAAACCCCTGTCTTCCCATTTGGAAAATTTGATCCGGGTTCCGGGCTGGCGCAGGTGTACCGGCAAGTCTAAAATGAATACGGCATTATCACAATTATTGGTCCATGAAGACATCGTTACAGCAGAAGGATCGCATAAAAAAGAATACTTAAAGTGGCTCGGATTATCCACCCTTACCAGCCACGAATTGGCGAAGCAGCCATGGTCCTGCACCACCGTGGCGGTTATCCACTCATCATCTTCCTTGTTACAGGAAAAAAGGCCAAGGAGAATACATGCAACAGCCAGTTTTTTCATTTTGGTTCTTTCAACACCTGACAACTGGTTTTGGGAAAGCGTTGCACGGGGAGGGGTGGAGGAGGTTTAAAGGTTTAAGGGTTTAAAGGTTTAAGAGTTGAAGAGGTTCAAAAGGTTCAAGAAGTTCAAGAGGTTCAAGAGGTTCAAGAGGTTCAAGAAGTTCAAAAGGTTCAACAAGTTCAAAAGGTTCAATATTCAAGATGTATGCTTTTTCCATTCACGTTTGACGTTTGACGTTTCACATCCTTTAGTTCATCATCAAAACATTCACACTTCGCTGCAGGATATTAAATGCTATTTCGGCCATCAGGTTTTCCTTGTCGAGGGTGGGATTGACCTCCGTTATTTCAAAACAACAAACCCTACGTATCTGCATAAATTTGCTGATCAGGTCTTCGACTTCCCTTTCTCTTAACCCGTTATTTACAGGGGTGCCTGTTCCTTTGCTGATGGAAGAATCAAGACTGTCCACATCAAATGAAACATAGATGTCTGTGCAATCACTCAAATAGCGTTGCACGGCCCGAACAATGTTTTCCGCTCCTTTGCTCCTCACTTCTTTTGTGGTGATCACCTTCATGCCGTACTTGTCAATCAATCCTTTTTCTTCTTTCTCATAGTCTCGGAGAGATACATAAACCACGTCTTCAGGTAAAACCTTTGGAGCAATCTTGCCGATGTTCTTTAAATAATTCCATTGTTTGATCGTCTCATCGTCCAGGTCATGTACTGCATATTCCTCGTTGTCTTCGTTAATGGCAATGGCCAGTGGCATTCCATGAAGATTACCGGAAGGAGTGGTGTATGGTGTATGAAGATCTGCATGGGCATCCACCCAAATAACACCCAGTTTGCTTTTGGGCCTTGCCATTTTTATTCCGGCAATGGTAGCACCGGCAGTCGTGTGATCACCACTCAACACCACGGGAAAGAAATTGTTTTTAACACAGTCGCTTATGGACTTGCTAACCTTATCGTACAATGTAACCACACCCTTTATCCGTTTGGCATATGGCGACTCAATTGGCTGGTACAGCAATTCATTTTGGACAGGTATTTTTTCAGAAGGAAAATGAATGAAAAAATTACTCATGAAATCCAACGCTGCAATCTTGATCGCTTCAATTCCCAGGCTGGCACCACGTGTACCCGCCCCAATTTCAGATGGTATTTCTATCAGCTTAATATTTTTCATAACCAGGGGTTCGAAAAAATGTGACAATATGCCTATGGAGCTATGATGATTCAATCCCCACTTGCATATTATCGTATCATCACATTACCACATTTTTATTCGTGTGCTGCCAAAATAGGAATTGTAGTTTCGTAAACCAGTTTTTTGGTATTGCTGGTCTTAAAAAGGTTCCCGAAGAATGAATGGTTCCTTGGAACAGTGATCAGCATATCAATCCCCTTATCAGCAACAAAGGTTTGAACGGTCTCCACCAGGTCAAATTTGCCGATAAAATAAAATTCCGGCCTGTATCCCTGGAACATATCCATCAACCGGCTTCTTTCTGCCATGAAGTCGGAAGTTAAGGATACATAATGGTCACTGTTTACATTTACAATATGCAATGCCGGGCGAAACAGGTTCAATACATTTTTTATGGGAACTTCAGGCACACTTCCCTGAACATCCCTAAAATCAGATAACAGGCAGGCATTTTTAATTTCAAAATATTGCGCAGTTGGCGGAACAACCAGTACAGGGCATACATTTTTTTCGATCATCTTCAGTGTATTGCTACCCATAAATACCTGTTCCAGTTTTGATTTGCCGGTAATACCCATCACGATTAAATTGGCATTGGAATGACGGGCCTGCTTTTCCAGGCAATCAATGAAATCTCCGCCTTCTTCCAGGCGTGTCTCCACTTTTATCATGTGGCGGCTTTGCAATTCTTCTTTTAGCTTGGTTACTAAAACTTCTGCACTTTCCTTTTCATCTTCTTTATCGTATACATGGTATAGTATAAAATGGACTTCATAGATCCCTTTTACCATTTGGGCTGCGTAGCGGGCTGCATTATCGGCAACCTGTGAAAGATCTGTAGGAACAATAATCGTCATCATATGTGTCTTGGTTTATTTCGGGCGGCAAGATAATAAATACAAATTCATCAGCTTTCCAAACTCCAATTGAACTTGTGAAAAGGGCGGGGATAAACAGTTGGTGGCCGCCGTTAAAATAGCCAGTGGTCTGGGGTCATTCCGTTATATTTGCGCATCCTTAAAAAACTGATAGAGTGCGACTAAAATCACTTGAAATCAAGGGCTTCAAGAGCTTTGCAGATAAGACCCTGGTTAACTTTGATGAAAACATCACCGGTATCGTAGGGCCCAATGGCTGCGGCAAAAGTAATATTGTTGATAGTATTCGCTGGGTCATCGGCGAACAAAAAATATCCCATTTGCGGTCCGAAAACCTGGAAAGCCTTGTTTTCAATGGTTCCAAAACCCGCAGTGCCAGCGGCCTTGCCGAAGTTAGTCTCACCTTTGAAAACACAAAAAATCTCCTTCCCACTGAGTTTAATACCGTAACAATTACCCGCAAATTTTACAAGAACGGTGAAAGCGAATATCGCCTCAATGATGTGAGCTGCCGTTTAAAAGATATCCAAAACCTTTTTTTGGATACGGGAGTATCAACTGATAGCTATGCTATCATTGAGTTGGGAATGGTGGATGACCTTATTAAAGACAAAGACAATAGCCGTCGCAGGATGATGGAACAGGCTGCAGGTATCTCTATCTATAAAACAAGAAAAAAAGAAGCGAAGCTAAAACTGGATGCCACTGAACAGGATCTGGCCCGTATCGAGGACCTTCTGTTCGAGATCAACAACCAGTTAAAAACATTGGAGAGCCAGGCGAAGAAAGCACAGAAATATTACGAGATAAAGAAAGAGTATCGCGAGGTAAGCATTGAACTGGCCAAAGCTGCTTTGGAAGGATTCAATATCACCTTCAAACAATTGAACGAGCAGCACGAAACTGAAACGGACAAACGAATTGCACTGGAGGCTGAAATTGCTACAGGCGAAGCCTCCCTGGAGCAGGAAAGAGTTGCCTTTATTGAAAGAGAAAACGAACTGCATACTTTACAACACGGTTTTAATGAGCTGGTTCAAACTGTTCGCACGAAGGAGAATGAAAAGAATTTGGCCACACAGCGTTTGGAATATTTAAGAGAAAGAGAAACGAGCCTTTCGCAATTTTTAGGCAAAGCAGAAGGACAAATTACCGGCATTGAAGAAAGCATCAATTTTACACAGCAACAAATAAGCGAGGAAGATCAGACACTTCACAACTTAACGGCGCAATTGGAAGAGTTGCGTTCGCAGGTTGATGAAAAAAGAGCCATCGTTGATGAGAACCGCAATGCTTTGAATGCACTTCGTTCTTCCTACCAACAGGTACAGCGCAGCCAGTTTGATGCGGAAAAGAAAGTGGCCGTGGCGGATACATCGATTCAAAATTTACAACGAACAATATTTCACCTGGAAGAAGAAAAAGCAGCGAGGCAGGACCAGGTTCATCAACTTGAACTGGAAAAGGAAGAGAAGAAAAAACTACTGCAATCAAGGCAAACAGACCTGGAGCAATTGCAGGAGCATCATGAGAATACGAAAGAGCAAATTCTTCAATCACAGGAAGCACTGGAAGAATTACGTGTACAGCTGGCAGAAGAAAACAGGAAGCTTGATTCAAAAAAGAATGAGCACGACCTTTTAAAGAGCCTGATCGATTCCATGGAAGGCTATCCGGATAGTGTAAAATTTCTTCACAAGAATTCGGGGTGGAATCACCATGCACCCATACTCTCGGATATTATTTACGTAAAAGAAGAATATAGGGCCGCAGTGGAAAATGTATTGGAGCCTTATCTCAATTATTATGTCGTCAACAATTTGCAGGAAGGCCTGCAGGCTGTTCATCTCCTGGATGACAATAAAAAAGGGAAGGCCAATTTCTTTTTGCTTGATAAAGTGAATGAATCCAATGCAACTGTTGCTGATCATCAACCCGACGGCACTATCCCTGTTATGGAAGTGATAGAGATCGATGGCCAGTACCGCAAGCTTGCCGAACAATTACTGGGCAATGTTTTCATTGCTGATGATGAATCGGCACTCGAAAACAGTAATGGTTTTGTGGTATTGGAAAAACACGGCAAATATGTAAAAGGCAGCTATACATTAACGGGCGGAAGCGTTGGCCTGTTCGAGGGAAGAAAGATCGGCCGTGCAAAGAATCTTGAAAAATTGCAGGACCAGATTGCAACACAACAGGTTATTGTTGATGAACTATCCAGGCAGATCCAGTCACGTCATAACGAAGTGATTGCATTCAATGCTGATCTCCGGGAAGATGCCATCCGCAAAACCGAGCAGGATATCCTGGGTATCAACAACCAGTTATTCAATATTCTCAATAAACTGGAAAACCTGAATTATTCCCAATCACAGTCGCAAAACCGAATTGAAGACTTGCAGGGA
>Ga0193740_1000444_pt1 | contig 11148 bp, 11 predicted proteins | sample L2s1metaG_FD_145072 | JGI IMG/M metagenome (GOLD analysis project Ga0193740, IMG submission 145072) | Soil microbial communities from a riparian zone of the East river system, Colorado, United States - L2s1 | ecosystem: Environmental > Terrestrial > Soil > Riparian zone | place: USA: East River... | reverse complement strand
ATTTATAGTGGAGACCTATACAATGCGCTAATGACTCGTAGTTTAATACTGGCAAGTTCACTAGTAGCTAGTTTCTTGCTTGCAAGCAGTGTTGCTTTAGTTCCATATTTTTCAGGTAGCAATGTGGTACATGCGCAGGAAACAGAAGATCAAGGACAAGGAGAGGTCAAACAAGTAACTTTAATCGCATCAGAAACACAAGTGCAAGTTGCTCCTGATAACGCATTGCATCCAGGAGGTATCATGTACAATGCAATGGTATTCAATGGTACTATTCCAGGACCCGTTATATCAATAGATCAAGGTGATACATTAAACATCACATTAAAGAATGAAGGACAGACTATTCACAGTCTTGACTTTCATGCAGGATATGGTCCAGGTAAAGCAGTATCTGGCAGCGTGAACCCAGGTGAATCAAAGACATGGTCACTTACAGGAGAATTCCCAGGTGTATTCATGTATCACTGTGGTGCTGATGGTCTCAATGGAGTATGGGAACACATTGCTAACGGAATGTATGGTGGCATAGTCGTTCATCCAACAGACGAAGAACCAGCCAAAGAATTCTATATGGTATTCAGCGAATTGTACAACAGCGCTGACCAAGGTCCATTCGTAGGTAGCAATGGAACAGGATCATTTGACATTGGCAAATTCATATCAAATAATCCAGACTTGGTACTGACAAACGGTATGGCTCACAAATTTGTGCCAGCAGTTGGTGAAGTAAACAAACTAGAACTTAACAAGGACGCAGAAATATTCCAGGTAACACCAGGTGAATTAACTCGTTGGTACATAGTTAATCCAGGACCAAACGATGGTGTTTCATTCCACTTTATCAGCGGAATGCTCAGCGTACGAGATGGTAGCAACACAGCAAACACCGGCTTTGGAACACAGGACATGAATGACGAAACATGGTGGATTCCTCCAGGTTCAGCATCAGTAATTGAATCAACATTCCCAGACCCAGGTCTCTATGTGGGCGTTGATCACGCAATGGCAGATGTAGTAAAAGGTGGTGCATTTGCAGTAATGGCCTCGGAAAACTCAACTGCAACTGATCATCCAGAAGGAACATGCGTCTCAGCAAAAGGTGAAGGCGTAGTATGCACAGAACAACCAGCTTCTGAAACAGAATCTGCTGCTGAAGGTGAAGCAGAAGCAGAAGGTGAAGGTGAAACAGAAACCGGCGAAAATGGAGATGGTGATGGTGCAAACGGAGATGGAAATGGAGATGGAAATGGTGATAGTGAAGTAACACAAAACGCTACAATGCTTAATACCAGCAGCAGTAACATGACTGGTAACGGAACAATGATGGCTGGAAATTCAACTGCAGCAGGAAACCAAACAGCATCATCTGGCAATGAAGTAATCATTGCTCAAGGATCCTCTGCCCCAAGTAGTACCAAATTCTATGAACCTCCAACTTTAACGGTACCAGCAGGTACTGCAGTAACTTGGAAAAATGCAGATTCTACTCTGCATACTGTAACTTCAGGCAGTGCTGAAAGTGGCCAATCTGGTACAGTATTCGACTCAAGTTACATGGCGGGAGGAAAAACATTTCAATGGACATTTAGTACTGCAGGAACATTTGACTACTATTGTACTCTTCATCCTTTTATGAAGGGTCAAGTAGTGGTAAACTAAATCTCCTTTTTTCTCTTTTTTTATAGAATAAAATTCACGGATTATAATTTTCTATCTATAGCTCTTACAAGATAACACTATGTCAAGCTATACTAAATTCTTGTCTTATTAAGCCCAGTAATCTTTTAACCTGCTTATGATTTTATTATTCTTATCAAAGTCATCGAACTCTTTGTACTCGGACAAATTATGTAAAGTATCACTATTGATAGCCTTTTGCAATTTGCTGCTACTCTTTTCTAAATCAGGAAAGATTGGATCATTGATATTGTTCAATAATTTGTTTATATCACGTAGTGATAATATTGACAAGACTAATTTATTATCATCGGGTGAAATCACTGGAATTTCAGAGACAGCAGTTTTACTTATCAATTCAAAATAATCCATAATTGGATCCAAAGGGCGAAGCATGGGTGGATCATGTATCATGATAGATTTAACGGTCATATTCTCTTGAATTGTTGGCACACTTGATAAATCTTCAAAATAAACCATGCCTTCAAATTTATCTTCATTGTTAGTAACAACTAGTGATTTAACATTTAGGTCTCTCATTATCTGCACAGCATCATTTATCGTTGCATTACGATTTATGTTATAGAAATCTAAATTCATCACATCTCTAACCAGGTAATTTCTTAACTTCGAATCATGTTTCTTCGCATTTAACAATTGCGTCTTTATATTGGAAACATAATTTTTGTAAATATAGTTATTTTTACCAGAGATAATATTTGATATGATCACCGATATGACAGTGGGTATGAGCAAAGTATAACTCCCGACCATTTCTATCCCTATCACTATTGCAGAAATCGGAGTTCTGGTACTTGCGGTAAAGAAAGCAAATATTGATATCAAAGTAGCAGATGTTGTGTCTATAAACATGAAAATTCCAAAAGAGTGAAATAAAGTAATTATTGCTGAGCCAATAAGACCGCCTATAACCAATGAAGGACCAAGTATACCCGTACTATTCCGTGACCCATTAGAAACAGATGTCGCAAAGATTTTCATTGCAATTACTGGGAACATAATCCACAGCGGAAAGATTTGATGATTACCAAGTGCAGCAAGTTGTAACCATCCATACCCCGTACCTAGTACTTCGGGAAAACCAATTGCAAATATACCAATAATAACTCCGCCTAGTGCAGGCTTGAAGTAAAGTGGAATTTTCATATTTTCAAAATGTCTCTGAAAAATCTGAACCGTTTTCACATATCCTATTCCTATTATTCCTATGATGGCAGCAATCAAACCATATGCTGCTATGGACTGAAGACTTGTTTTTGTAATAAACTCTTGTGGGATATATAGGAAAGATGGCCAATCCAAAACAATTCCTGAAATAATGTAACTGGTTATTGATGCCAGGAACGCTGGATACAGCGATTTAATAATGAAATCTCTACGATATAGTAATTCTAGACTAAAAATTGCTCCCCCAAAGGGTAACCTTAGAATACCACCAATTGTGGAACCCATTCCAGCAGCAATTGCAATACGAATTTCCTCCTGGTCAAGTTTGAAAATTCTACCTATTATTGATGCAAGTGTAGAACCAGTATGCGCCAAGGAATCTTCAACCCCACCACTCGTTCCACTTCCTATAGCAAGAAAACTGGAGAATGATCTTAAGGATGAAATCTTTAGACTAAATTGATTTTTCTTGTTATGAAATTCATCACTAATCTCATCTATGCCGTTCTTACCTAGCGTCGTTGATAACTTCATTGAAAGTATTCCAATGGCTAAGCCAATTAATCCTAAAATTACTGGAATAAGCCATGGTTTCAAGACATATAAAGAATATTCCGAAGACAAGTTTGCTACATCTTCTGGATATGGTTGAATGTATCTGACTATATCACTAAGGAAAAATGATGAAAAAATCCTAATAGCTTCATAGGCAGTAATTACTAATAATCCAGATAGAGCTCCTATGATTATACCGATGACTGTCCATTTCCTCAGGTATACAAGATCAAGGGTTGTCCAGTCAAATCTAGCCACAAATCTTTCTATATATCTTGATAAATTCAATTTGATTTATGGACATTGTGATGATATTATTGGCTCATATTCATTGAGCTCAGTTAATATTTACAATTTTTGTTAAAATTATTATCCTCATGTATATCTCAAGAATATATTTCATGTGAATCATAATTCATGTTTAGGATTTACATAAACACGAACACTCTCAAGTTTTAATACTAATTTAAATTACTCAAAAATATTCAATACGACAATGAATTTGCTTCTACTAGCAAGCGTGATATTTTGCATAATACTATTACTGTTTATTGCTTATGCATTTATCAACAATAGTGATTTCAAATTAAACGATGAAGCGGCAAATTCTGGTACTCGTTTAGAAGTTGATACACCACCTCAGAATGACACAGCAAATGAGACGGAAAACCAATAATTGTATAATTTATGTAATTCTAGTTGACTTGAGTTCTGGTTGAAGGAATAGCCATTGGTATTAGTTTATTTCAACTTACTTTCAAACCAAATAACGCCTGCTCTGTTTTTATTGGAATAAAATTAATCCCCATGACACTTACATGTAGGGAATATTCTCCTCCTTGATCGAATTTATATGGAATTTTGACGATTCCTTCAGCTGTGTGTAGCAACGGCTGTCCGGTTTTCGTAGATGCTCTAAAGACCTCGCTATCGATATTGGTTATTGCAAAATCATAGTCCACATGAACTTGCACTGTTTGCGAAGATGGTTGTAAAAATGTAATCATAAATTGCGAGTCAACGTTTTTTGATATTGGAAAAGGTTGAATCTGTAAATCAATATTTACACTATTTCCATCTGTAGCCGCTTTAGAATCAGCAGCAGTAATTTGCACGGTTTTTGAAATTTGCGTACTATTAGCCGCTGTCGCATTAGTATTATTCGACAAATCTGAGGTCTGCAAAAAACCAAAACCTGATTCCTTTAGGGTGGGAAGATTAACAAGTATTGTAAAGGAGAAACAAACTAGAAAGTATACCACACTAATTTTTTTACTCATTATTTAAGATAAAAATAATTATCTAATAAATCTTACAATATCCGAACCTGTAAAAATTTTCTTTAGCTTTAATTTCAAGACCTAATCCATCCAGGATTCAATTCAATTTTTGATTGCTGAGGCAATTGTCTGATGTACTCTTGCTCTCTTGCTGTGCATATTGGTGATTAAGGTGTTAGGGGAGCTTTAATGGGAACCAGATCCCGTTCCATAATGCCAAATATTCAATTCTAGAATATTACTTAGAGTCCAAAGAAGAAATAATAGCAACAAACATTTTTCCATTATTAAGTTTCTATATCTTTAATAAGTAAATTTAATAATCATTGATATGTATATATCTAGGAGTTCCTGTACCGCTCATTTTACCATAATTTCGATTAGTTTGATATTGATGGGAACGACTGTATTACAATCAGGCTCTTCGCAAGTTCCTAACACGTTTTCGGTATCTTCAATCATTCTTGGAAATGATAAACCAATCTCTGTGGCAATTGATGAAAAAACAAGCAAAATCTATGGGACATTTGCGACCGATAGTGGAGCAAAGAACTTAATTTATGTTATTGATACTGCTCAGAACAAAGTAATAGACACCATTAAGATTGGATCCGAAAAGAACGATTTTCTTTCCAATATCGCATTAGATCCTAACAGGGGAATTTTGTATGTAACAGGCCAGCATTTGGTTAACGAAAACGACACCACCGTTGCATATGATACAGTGTATGTGATCAACTCAACTAACAATAAATTCAAGAGAATTCAATTGTACGGTGAAACTGAAGAAGGTAAAGAAGGTTCGCTGGCAGGGATTTCTATTAATCCTGTTACCAATAAGATATACGTTGGTTCGTTATATCCCGAGGGTGGTAAGCCAGGAATTTATGTAATAGATGGAAATTCGTTACAATCTGTGTACATAGATAAATGGCAATATGGAATAAAAGATATTCAATTAGATCCGGAATCTCATTTATTATATGCAGGTGCAAAATATGACAATATGATTTCAGTAATAGATGAGTCAAATAACCAAATTGTTGATAACATAACAGTGCAAAGTCCAATAGCACTAACTCTTAACACCGAGAAAAAGATTTTGTACGAAGCAGGCTCTGACGGAAAAGTTAATGCTATAGATCTTTCAAACAAGAAAAACCTATCAAATATACAAGGCGAATTTGTAAAAAATATTTTGTATAATTCAAATGACAAATTACTCTATATAATTGACCAAAACATGACCAACATTTTGACCAAAAATTCAAACGGCACCAAAAGCATGGCGATAACAGTAAATACGACTAACAATATTGTCAATAAATTTGAAACGGATTTCATTGTTGAGAATATCCTCATAGATTCCTCAACGGATCAGGCATATCTTTTCGGATATGATGGTAATAATTCAAAACTATTTATTGCAAAATCACATTAAATCTACTCAAGATCAAAAATCAGAAATGTCATATTACTCTCAAGCATTCAAATATTCAGTAGACAAAATCAAGTAGAAAATGTATTCAGTATCAGGAAGAATGATGATTTCTAATAGAACTCTTTTTGTCCATCCAGATCATGTGCTGACGGTATCATAAAGATATACTATGATACCATTGATTATTAGAATGATAAATCATATGCAAAAAAGATACTTTTGTTTTGAATGTGGTACAAATATTCTTGAAGAAAAGATGGAAAATAGAATAGCGGGTTGGTTTGGTATCTGTAAACGATGTGACAAGAATAACATTTATTCAGTTGATTAGATCAAGCGTAATTGTTAATTTGATGTAGTACGATTGTCTGTATTCTCTTATCGTCTCCCTCTCTCCAAGATGACCTAATAACTATATCATATTTTCACTACTCTTATTTTGGTGATCTGTATATCGCAGAAAAATATTTTTTCATTTATTGATTTGATTATTTCAATGAATTTTTGGATCTACAATGTGAGTAATGTTTTTGAATTACAAGAATAGTCTTGACGCCCTGATAATGCTTTTGAGTTTGGGCGGCAAAATTACGCAAGCCTCAAACCATTTATCACTCATGTTAAATGGTCTAAAATATTATTCATTAGAAGTAACCATAAACGGAGATCATTATCTAATACAAGCATTTGAGCAAGAAGCATCTGACTTATTTGATGCCGTAATGGCTATAATTGATGAAAAAAAAACCGCTATAAAAAAAATAAAAAATTTTCAGATAATCAATTTTATTGAACTTGAATTTTTCCTAAATAGAATTAATTAATTAATTAAATAATCAATTAATCCATCAAGATTTCGTTAGATTATTATTTTTGACTTACTTAATTCAATACATTGCAAACAAATGGCAATGATTGGATCAATCTTACCGTAAAATTTAGTAGCAACTGTAAGACCTGTGGAAAAAAAATATCAAAAGGTGAATTGGCATTATGGTCAAGATCAAATAAATCAATAAAACATGTTGAGTGCCATACTAGAGATTTGTCAAATCCAGCCTATGTTTCAATTAATTCAAAACAGCTAAAGTGTGCGATTTGTGGTTCGTTAGTTGGATGTACTGAATGTGAATTTGAGAAAGAATGCGATAGAACGCTTGTTTCACAATTATGTATATGTAAGAAATGCTATGATGATAAAAAGGCCCTGGAAAATTATTATGATGCTATCAACTCTCTTGTCACTGGCAAAAAGTCATGATATTTTCGGTCTTGTCAGAATTGTTAATGATCTCCATTATTATTGAAATTCTCCCATCTTATGAAAAGTGATTAAATAATAGGTTCTGGTAGTCTAATTGGATGGATAGCCAGGGCTATTATGCAATCCTTGGAGTCTCACAAAAGGCAAATTTTCAAGATATAAAAAAATCATATCGTAAGCTTGCAAAAAAATATCACCCTGACAGAAACAAATCCCCCAATGCAGAAGAGACAATCAAAAAAATTAATCAAGCATTCGAAGTTCTATCTGATAGGAGGAAAAGAAAACAATACGATTTAGAAGCATCAAATATTTTCGATGCAAGGGATTCCAATTACAAAGAAAATTTATCAGATCAAAATCAAAGGAAATCATATAATTTTACAAAGGCTGAATCCAAAAGTAATCTTGGTTTTGATAACTTACTTTTAGATACTATAAAAAGTAGATTTCATATTCTAATTGAACCAAGCTTGTGTTTGGCTTTTGGTGGATGTGAGACCATATCACCAAAAGTGTTTGTAGTTGATAAAAACAAGCACATTAATCCAAAGGCAAGAGTCCAATCCGAAACGGCTGATACTCTAGATAGGATCGTTATGGCAGCTCAAGCTTGCCCGACAAAGGCAATAAAGATAATCGATAGATATACAGGAAATCAAATATATCCTTGAAAAAGTGAATAATATTGAAAGCTGTCGTTAATCATTTATCATCGAATAATCTCATATGTTCAGCCATAATGCACCTATTGAATACAAAATCAATATTGTTATCCCGGGCGATTTTTTCTGCGTCACTATTGTGAATACCTTCCTGTAACCAGATAACTCTAATTCCGGGTTTTCTTATCGAGTCTTCTACAACTGGATAGACATCGTCAGATGGCCTAAATACATCTATAATGTCTACTTGCGATTTAATATCCGATACACGTGAATATGTTCTTCTACCCAGTATTTCGACACCTGAAGGATTTACTGGTATTACATTATATCCTCTTTCTATCATATATTTAGGAACAGAGTGGGAGGCTTTCGCAGGATCTCTCGACATTCCTACAACTGCTATATTCTTAAAGTTGTATATTTTTCGAATTTGTTCATCTGTATGTTTATCTATTCTACCCATATGTTTCCATTGTGATAATCACTTAAAATGATTAAGATGCAGTGTTGATGCTATACAGTATTTATATTGAAACGACTTGTAATGGTTTTGTGAAATTATCCAAAAAATCTCATGCTTATAGCGCCAAAAGAAGCGAAAGTAAAAAAATAGAAAAGGTTAAAAGAAGAAAAAGAAATACTCCAAGATTCTGATAAATTTGAAAGTTCTGGTATAAACTAGAAAAAAAAGCACAAAATTAAGCTCTAGTTTGGAATAGTTCTAACATTTCCTCTATATATTACCATCCCAGAAATATTTACGACAATGCATATATATGAGAATAAAACATAAATATAAGAAATAAACATTGTCTCAATTTTTGTGGGGTACTAGAATTGGTTAAAGATATTTCGTTATTCAGTGACCGCTGTCCGAGATGTGGAAAAGGTCCAATGGTCACAGATAATTCAAGTGGGGAAATGTTTTGTGGAAATTGCGGATTTGTAGTTACGGAACGCATTGAAGAAACTGGCCCAGAATGGAGAGCATTTTCAAAGGAAGAACATGAAGACCGCAGTCGTGCTGGCATTCCAACGTCACTTGCTATGCATGATATGGGCCTTGCCACCATAATTGGACCTGTCGATAAGGATGCGTCAGGAAAGCCACTTTCCGCATCCATGAAAAGTACTATTGAGAGGTTAAGAACATGGGATAGTAGAAGCCAAGTACATGAACCGGTAGATCGGAATTTTAGACAAGCTTTTAGCGAATTGGATAGGCTAAAAGACAAACTTGCAGTTGGCGATGCTGTGATTGAAAAAGCTGCATACGTGTATAGAAAAGCACTTGAAAAAGGACTCGTAAGAGGAAGATCTATTTCCGCCCTAGTCGCTGCCGCACTTTACGCTGCTTGTAGGGACACTGAGACTCCAAGAACATTAAAGGATATTGCTCATGCCAGTAATATCAAGAAGAAGGATGTAGCCAGATGTTATAGACTATTGATTAGAGAGCTTGACTTGAAAATGCCTGTCGTAGATCCTGTTAAGTGTGTAGCACGAATTGCAAGCAAGTCAGGACTTTCCGAAAAAACTAAAAGAAAAGCTTTAGAAATATTGAAAAAAGCTGAACAAGGCAAAATCTCTGCAGGAAAAGACCCTATGGGCTTAGCTGCTGCTGCGCTGTATGTAGCTTGTGTAATGAATGGAGAGAGCAAGACTCAAAAAGATGTCGCAGAAGCTGCTGGAGTAACTGAAGTGACGATAAGAAATAGATACAAAGGCTTAAAGATACACCTAAAATTATAATTTTTTTGTACGTTATATTCTCCAACGTCTTAACAAATAGTTACTAAATAAAAGAACTAAAAAAATAGATAAAAAATAGTGGATTTTTTAAATTACTTGCCACGGTCTTGTTGCAAACGTTACTCCAAGTCCAGCACCAATCAGTACTACCTGATATGCAACATTGCCCCACGGAACTGGTTTCAATATTGCTTCACCAGAAACCTGTATGGTTTGACCAGGACCAAGTCCAGGACCTACACTTTCGACATTTAACTGTGTATGAACATGGTAAACAGCTGGTTCAAGAGCTTTTGCAGTAATTGAGTATGGAATTGTTCCTTGTGGAGGAATATCAAATATGTTTCCTGGAGGATCTCTTGCTATAAACTCCCATCTGTTACCAGCGTTGGTTGACTCACTAAATAATGACAACCATGCTCTTAATGGTTTATTTACAAGACTTTGTAGATTTCCAGTCACAATCAACTGATCTCCTGTATTCAATGTTTGCGCTGAGAAGGCTTCATCTTGAATTCTTACGAATCTACTTTGAAGCTGAGCTTGAACTCCATGTCCTTCAGCAGTTTGAGCAATTGCTATCATTGTCGAAGTGGACATTACTATTGCAAATAGTGCAACTACCGCTATCTTTATGTTCGACGTATAATTTACACCTAGCCCATACCAGAAAAAACAAAGATATATGCTTTGCTATGACTTTACTTTCTCATTGAGTATTTAGTTATTATTTAACGATATTATTGTCTTGTGCACACTAATATTCTTAAACCATCAATAGGAATGGTAGAAATTTCTAATCAAAAAATTACGTTAGCTGGTTTTAGACGCAAAATTTAAAAAGGAATTCTTTGATGGTAAACATAATGACCTATCCAAAGGGATATAGTGGCGGTGGCGGCGGTGGTGGCCGTACCAGTACAGGTGGCAGTAGTGACGAAATTGAACATATGATTGGTAGACGTGTAGAAAAGATGACACCAATTTTCATCATAGGCGCAATTCTTTGTTGGGTTGCAACAGCTGGTGGTGTTTATATTGGTGTAACTGTTTACCCATGGGCATATCCGTTACCAAGTGGACTTTATGCTCTCTCAATATTAACAGTCATTATAGGACTAGGATTCTTCTTCATAATGAAAATCACTAGAGAAAAACTGGGTTACGCCTAAACTTTATTTTGATTATAACTTATTTTTTTTGATGATTTTCGAGTTTTGATAGCTTTTCAGGATCATTAGAATAATCTAATTATAACTTGAATATTTTTCACAAAGCAAATTTTCGAAAAATTTTCCGAATGTATCAAATTTTTCCTCG
>Ga0193740_1000443_pt1 | contig 11170 bp, 16 predicted proteins | sample L2s1metaG_FD_145072 | JGI IMG/M metagenome (GOLD analysis project Ga0193740, IMG submission 145072) | Soil microbial communities from a riparian zone of the East river system, Colorado, United States - L2s1 | ecosystem: Environmental > Terrestrial > Soil > Riparian zone | place: USA: East River... | reverse complement strand
TGGTATGCCTGACATCACCGGTACGGCTATCGTTCCTGATTCGTTGGCTGTAAAAGTAGGTGAAGTTCACAACTTCCGTTTTACTCCTATGAATGCAACTGAGACAATTAGTCTTAAGAATACGAGTACCGCTACCGTCTTGATTGATAACGACAACAAAACATTTAAGCCTCTTACAACAGGAAACCTTATATTCCAACTTGTAAGTAATGGTGCTGTTGTATCTAGTACAGTAGTTGTAAGTTAGTAAGTACAAATAACAGAATAACAATGGTGATAACAAAGATATGGAAATAATTTCAACCATACTCGGAGTTATCACCCTTGTTGGTGTTTTAGCCTTAATTGCTGCCTACTTTTACCGAGTCCGATCAAAAGATATTATTGCGACTTTGAAAGATAGTAACGATGCCTACTCCGAACGTGTTAAACTATTAGAAGAGGATAAAAAACGTACTGACGAAGCTCACAAGCTTAAAATTTCCGAACTCGAGGGTCGTTTGTCTACTCTTGAACGTATGAAAACACCGCCGTTGCAACCTCTTATCGAAATGGTTCATAGTAATCATCTTGAGGTTATGCGAGCACTAACGAAAGGGTAACATGAACGCCCCCAGGTCAACTAAGACTACGACCACTAAAGAAAAGATAAGTCTGGCTACGACAATAGAGGAAAAAATACGAAGACCGGATAGAATAATTAAAATATGCGCAATCATATCTGTTATTTTAATTTTTTTTGGTTACCTTTTAGTAACAACTGCTATTTTTATAAACGCTGAGCGTACTCGCGAAGCTGCAATATTACTCCATTATCGAACGCAACACTATGTACGTTGTATTGCCGAGGTGCTTGTGCTACCGCTTGCAGAGCGTGACGAGGGTGTTATTGATAACTGTACAAAACAAGCCGATGCTATTACAAAATTACCAAAATGATGGTAGAATTATAGTAATATGAGCAATAGAAATAAAAATTATTACACACTTTCAAAGCATAGAATTTATCACTATGACAAGTTAATGCGTTTTCTTCGAAACCGATATTCATACAAATTTGTCGACGAAGATCAACGCAAAGAACTTGAAAACAAAATACCATTCCGTTATCTTGAAAAACTTGTTGCTATGTATGGACGTGGAGCCGTTTATAAACAAGATTTAGTAGGTTACGGCGTATTTAAACCTGTTATGGCTGGTAATTTAAACATATATGGCAATCCAGGAACTTATTGGTTATACACAGCAAACGGTCAAGAAACTATTAAGGTACAGGCCAACGACCCAAACCTTTTAATTTTACAAGATAATTTTGATGGTTCAAGTTTTGAATCAATTGCAAGTTATTATGCAGAACAAATGGGCAAAACACGAGAGACAATTGTTACAAACGTACATACTATGCGCGTTCCTTTTATTATTACAGCACCGAAAGAACAATTGTTGGCTGTTAGAATGGCTTTAGAGGCGATAAATGAAATGCCAGAGGTTATTACTGATCCAAACATAATGAATGACATAAAAGAACTTATTGGAGTTGTTGATCTTAAGACACCAGACCATCTTAAAAGCCTAGAAGATGAATACAATATTACTTTTAGTAAATTTAAAGAAGAGATAGGCTTTTCTTCTCAAAATATTGACAAAAAAGAACGACTTGTTGCTGCTGAGGCCGAGGACGACAAAGATACGCTTAAAGCTTTTGACAACGAACCTTATGAAAACAGACAGAAATTTATTACAGCAATGAATGACAAATTTGGTGTAAAACTTAAATTAATAAAAGCAAATGATGATTTGTATGCAGAACCAAAAGAAACGGAGACTGAGTAATGCAGGTTACACGACCATTACCCCCTAAGCTTAGAGAGATTATAGATTTTAACTATCAATTCCCTGTAGATTGGCCTGTTGTTGATAATACTATATCTCCAGATGCTACGAGAACATTAAAACAAGTCATTATAAACTCTTTACAAAATTATTATTATGACCATCGTATTTTTACTCACGTAGTACCAGACTTTAATCGACATTTTCAAAACCGATTATTTAATAAAATGGTTCAACACCAATATTGGATTGACCAATTTTTGCATCTTATAGAAGATAACCAATTTTTCTACAACGACGAAGAGCAAAACTTATCGAGAAATGCCGCATCAAACAGTGTTGTAAATGGTCTCTCAAAAGAGAGCGATACGCCACAAAACATGGTAGGTGATATTAACACTTATCTTACAGCTGCCACAAAAACAGATGATTTAAATAGTGTCGACGGAACAGAAACAGAACTAAATACAATTCACAAGTCAACTCTTGGCGACATCACCGTTCAATTTAAAAATTTTGCGGGGTTTTCTAACTTTATAGATCAACTTGTTACTGCTGTATCTCCCTGTTTTATAGGTGCTTACAGTGATGATTATGACGATGACTATAGTTATTTTGGTTTTCGTTTTGAAAGAGCCACAGACCCCGATAGAACGCTTGTGTATGATCCTTTAGATCAGCTTGTAGCAACATTAACTGATGGTTGTAAAACAGTTGCCTTAAAAGGTGCTACACGTACTTTTATTGAGAGTTCGCCAGGTATTAACGATAATTTTACACGTACAAACGTTGATAGTTTTGGTCGCGCTGAAACAGGCGGGCGTTACTTTATAACCGAATCCGTTGCAGGAGATTTTGATGTTGCTGACGGTGTTGGAACAATGAATGTTACAACTGTTAATGCTTCACGACGTGCGACACTTTCACAAACTAATATTTTAAAATCTTTTAGTGGACAAGTAAAGATAAAAACCGATAAAGTGGCGGCAGGTGCATCACAAGAAGCAGGCATTACATTTGGGTATGTTGATCTTTTAAACCACTATGAAGCAGTACTTAGATTTACTTCTACAGGCACTGTACAAGTAGGTATTATTAAGAAAATAGATGGTGATACCAACCTAATAGGAGCATATGTTCAAGTAGCTGCAACTAGAAACATTGCTGACTGGTGGCGATTAAAAATGTTCTGGGACTCTGCAACCGGACAAATTAAGGCAAAAGCTTGGATTGTTGGTGACGCAGAACCAACAACGTGGGCTAAAGAGGAAGTTGATACCACATATACAAAAGGACGGATAGGACTTCGATCAATTCTTAATACAAGCACATCTAATGCTCCGGTATTATTTAGTTATGACGACTTAGTAGGTACTGGAGATTGGCCCACAAACCCAATTATTACGCACGATACTTGGGTTAGATTCTTAAGTTATAATTATAATAATGTTAATGATGATTCGCTTGTAGCGTGGTTAAAAATAGCTCTTAAAGACACGAGTAATGACTTGTTTGCAGAATCAATACGTTATCTACCAACTGGAGACTTAAATGCTGGCTATGGGCCCTTAGAGAGCGATGGAACGAGACATGATGGTAGTGACTGGAATGACTATCTTGGACAAACTGCTGATTATAGTGAAACCAGTGAGGGTACCGTTGCTCCAGATGATACACAATTAGGATTTACGGATTGTTCTGGTTGGGAACGACTACTCCTTAAAACATTTGGGATTCATTTGTCGCTCTATGTTTTTGATGGTATACATGTTCCTAGAGAGTCTACTGATATTATGGATAATAGCGATGTTGGTGTTGCTATTATTCCTAGAAGCGGAACAACTCAAATTACAGACTTTACAAAAGTTCAAATTGGTGACTTGGTTGGTTTTGACGCTGACCTTACAGACCCTGAAGAAGGACAAGTTGATCATTTAGGATGGTTTATGGGTTACGATAAGTTTAAAAAAGCACGATTCTTTTCTTCACGAGCAACACCTAACGGCCCAACATTTGCAGACGTTGGCGGACAATCAGTACTTAATGGAACAACAAACCTTTATACCAAGCGTTTCGTCTGCACACGACGTATATAATATGGTAAAATAGACAATATTATGGCTCGTTTAAGCAAAGTATCTCTTTCACACATAAACATCCCAGGTAATCATTGTTTTGCTTTTATCAACAACGCAGCCAGGGACTCATGGTTTGATGGTCGAACGAAGCAAGATTATGATAATATGTCCTACCTACGCGAGGATGATATTCAAATTCCAGTAAAAATGGATGCTGTTCGTCAATATAATTTTGGTTACTATTTCAACGAAACCGGTGACCGGATATATTTTCGCATTACAAACATGCTTTATATTAATGAAAATAACACCTTACTTCAAATAGAAAAAGATGTTTTGCTTACATATTTACCAACTTCAAACATGCAACCATCGTTTATAGAACGATCAAATGAGATTCCGTCATCTATTTTCGATAGTGATGTACCAGAAATTCAATATAACGGCGGTTTCACATATACTTTACTAGACACTTTTGGGTCATCTTCAAACTTTGATTTTTTCGTACAACAAGCTGGTTCATCTGATCCTGATATTCAAGCATCATATTGGACAAAAGTCGTTGCCAAAAACTTTAATGATGATGAAACAGAGGTAATATTCCCATCGCGCTTTATGTTTATGGATGATCCTGCCGATTTTTCAACTGTTGCAGGTATATATGCACAAGCTGGTACAGGAGATCGTTTACTTTCTGCTGGATTTTTACCTAGTGATGATTATGTACAAACATTGGACAATACTGGCGAACCTACTGATTTAGGCTCAGTTTTGGAATCTGTTAGAAACACCAAAACAGTATCAGTAAGTACTTCGATTAATAATAGAATAGCTAAGGATAACGTAACTATTGTTATAGCAGAAATTGATAATTTTGCGAATCAAATTGAAATACCAATTTCTGAATTATCTGGCGGTTCTATTGGACTTGTATCTGTTAGCGACCCTATTACACAACAACGACATTACGCTGTTCTCTCTGGTGCTGACGGTGACAATGAATTAAAATATCGAATTGTTATTAACGTAGGCGGTTCACTTCCATCTATGAACTTGCCGGCTTATATGGCAATGCGAAATATTGAGACTGACTTAGGAGCACAACAAACAAATAATGCTATCGGTGGTGCGTCTAGTATAACCTCTGGAGGAGCTCAAGGCGGTGTTGTTGGTAGTGTTGGTGGACCTGTTGGAGCTATTGGAGGTGCAGCAGCAGGTGCAGCTAGTGCAGGCGTTACAACGGCTACAAATGCAATTCAAAACGAAGTAAGCGCAGCAGCAGCACTTGAAAAGGCGAAACGTTTGGCACCAACTGTTTCTGGAACACTTGCTGGATTTGGTATTTTTGCGAACCGATCTCTTGGTGTTAACATTTTTATTAAAGAACCAAGTGGTAGCGGTTTGTCGCAACTACAAGATTACTACAGATTCTTCGGTTATAACAAATCACGTATTATAACTCCTACAGTGACATCTGGAACAAAGTTTTATCAAGGTAATGTAAATGGTAATTTTCCAGGAGCATCAGCAACCGATACAGCTATTATTCGTTCTTTATTTAATACTGGTGTTTGGATTTGGACGAATGAGGCTGCTGAGTTTGATTATTAGTTATTCTTAGTCGTTAATTTACCTAAACTGTCTGAGCGGCCAATAACGCTATCATTATCTATACCTTTAATTAATTTAGGTATTTCAAATATTATAGTAAAATCTCTTTCATTATTATAAATTCCTATTGCATATCTATCTGTTATAAAGAAAGTTGTTTTAACATACTTAATTAAAATTTCTTTAACTTCATTTTCTGTAATAATTATTTTCATAATCACCTCCTTTTACTTATTACTGCTTCTACGAGCTTCTGAGCGCTAACCTGAGAGTCACAACGTATTAAACCTGATACCACATAGCTATATAGGGTCTGAAAGCCACTACCGGCGAGCTTAGGTATCGTAGGCATTGAATTATCGGTAGTGTATAAATACTTCATAGGTTTATTAGTAATTTCTACATATAATCCGCGAGGTAAAAGTTTATTTATATTCATAAAATATATGTTAAAATATTCACTTTTTATTGCAATGGTAAATAATGGTACAAGTTTCTTAGGCCTTTTTTCAATAACTAACTCGCCAAAGTTACTTTGGTTCTTGTTTTCGATCATTTTCTCATAATAGTTGGTTCCACGAGCAACCCTACCAAGTTTTGTTTTCGATTTTGCTTTTATATAGTTTTCACTTGTAAACGAGTAAACAACGACTTCACCACCTTTAAATCGATATACCTTGTTATCTTCGAAGTCGCTTGCTTTTGGTAGTCCTAGTTCATGCAGAACAGGGTAAAAACCATCTTCGTTTTTGTTACCTGTGGCGATCAGTCGAACATCATCGTTCATTCGACCCACAGTTTCTATTACGTCAAGTAATCTTGTTGCCTCATCACGCAAATAGCGCCCGTCATATGCAACAAATTCATCCCATAAAATAGTTTTTACATTTTGTAAAGATATACCTTTCAGTTTTACTGTTGTTGAAAGTGCCGCCGAATAACCAAGTAGTTTCCACGTAATTTCTTCGACAGTGTTTCCCTCATCATCAGTGTCAATAGACCTATCACCGATGTAAAACTTGTTTTTTGTAAACTTAAACACACGTTTTTTGGTTACGAAGTCGTCAAAAAAGTTATCCGCAGTAGCATCGATCTCTGTCTCACTACGTTTTAGAAAAAGAAACAGTTCTCCGTGCTTCTCAAAGCGTCGTATAACACGTTCTTTAGAGGAGTATGTTTTACCAACACCTCGTTGAGAAATGATGAAATTTAGTAATGCGTTGAACTGCATTACAGATTCGATAGAGAACCATTTGTCGAAAGTGCTCATTACAGTGTTTTAAGATACTTGTATAATTCTTCTTTAGTTTTAAGATTTCGATAAATAACGTTATCTATATAACCTATCTTGCTTTTTGGAATAATCTTCTTTAGCGATTCTAAAACTTTATTTTCGTCACAAAGTTCTTCAATCATTACCTTTGTTTCATCTTCATTCATATTTAATCCTTTCGTTGTTGCCAGTGGCAAAATTTATTAACACATATATTTCGTAATGGTTGTAATGTTTCGGCGTCGCAAACATCTGCTGTTGTTTCAAAACCACACCAAGGACATTGTTTGTTATTATATTCAATAGTTAGTGTTCCATCTTTTGCTCTTAAAATATCTTCTTGATGTTGACTAGTATGTTTTTCTATGAAAGAATCAACAAAATATTTGTCACAAATATCACACAATGTTGTTCCAGGAACATTTAATTGTAGTGGTTTTATAATCATCTATTACGTTTAGCTACAGTCATCTTATTATTTAGTTTTTTAAGCCTAGAAATCGATGTATCTATAGTTTTTTTTATTGATTCATTACTCAGTTCACCCTCTTCTAATTCTATTGCAACAGTAGGATCAGATGGTTTTTTCAAAAAAGTGTTAATGTTTTCATAAAAAGCATTGTTTTTTAAAATATATGTTGGAATCTTACTAAGATACTTACGAGGAATTTTAAATCCCTCGCTTATTAGATATGCTTGACCATCTTTTATCATTTCGGCACGTTCCATCATGTTTTTCATTTTACGCAATGTAATTTTTTTATTACCCGTCATAGTTTTAACAAGTGAAACAGAACTTAAATACCCGCGTTTCTTAGCCCATGTAACGGCGGTATGCTTTATAGCAGGTCGTCGAGGTGCAACAATTTTGTTTATCGTGCCTATTTTTGAATAGGTGATAGTAAAACCGCGTTTTGAAAGAGCTGCTTTCAGGGTAGCGTTTTCGGCGGCGAGGCGTTCAATGTCAGTCATTTAGATGCTCATATCGTTCGTCTTGTTCAACTTTTTCTATTAAAGCTAGTACATAATCAGTAACAGAAACATACCTTGTACCAGTATATACCTCTGTTATATGACGATTTATATATAACGAAACACGCAAAGAATTTGCTAATTTATGTTCAGCTTCAAACAATTCATCTCTAGTAAGTAATATTTTACCATACAACATGTTATTTACTGCATCGCTCATTACTTAACACGCTTTCCGATTTCAAAGCCAATTCTTATTAATAGCGCTGCAACAATAAAACAAACCATTACTAATTGAAATTTAGTCATCATTTACCTTTCATAGCAGCATTAGCATAAGAATCTAAAGCCTCGTCGTCATCCATATCTGTATCAAGTTCTGGCTTTTTATTCTTGTCCGAAATGCCTTTTATTGCTTGAGAGTATCCAATATAAAGATCGTTATTAACTTCTAACAATTCTTTGTTACGCTTTGAAGTTTTCAAAAAATCTTCGGTAGCTGTTGTGTGTACTTCAACTGCTTCTTTGACAGTACCTTGCAAACCGAGTAACGTTTCGTTGATCTTGGTAGCTTCTTCTTCACCAAGTTTGTCTCTAATTTCAGAAATGAAACCATCGACTAGGTCAGCTTTTTCGTTGAAAGGTTTTAAGGCTTCTTCGAGTTCTTTTTCCATAATATAATCCTTATGTATTTATGGTCGTGCTCTAAAGTTATAAGAGCACGACCAGTTACACTATCGGTCTACTTCAACTTTATAGTCGTGAAAATCAGCACCGTCTTTTGTCTTTTTTAGACCGTTGTAAGTAAGGCGAATGCTTTCACCCTCTTTAACAACACCCTCAATTGACGAAGCAATAACGGTTTTCATCCACACGTTTACCTTTGTGCCATCTTCTTTTTCAATAAGCATAACACCACTTGACTTTGGGCCACGGCTAGGCTTAATGAGTACTAGTTTACCCTCAAGGGTTGCTCCTACTTCGAGCTCTTTACCGTTCCAGAAATCTTCTTGTGCTGTTAAATCTTGGTATGCCATAATTTAGTCTTTCATAGTTATGAACACCTGTAAGCCGATAATAACGTATTTAGATAGTTATTTCCTAGGATATTACCTACTAGGCACGAATTAACGGCCTTGTGGTGCGAAGCCACCCGTTACTACCAGCTTACAGGTGTTCATTGTTAATTATTAAATTGTCTAATTTACTAAATAATATGCTTCATTGTGTCCGCCTTTATAAGTTTTAATATTTAAAGTATAAAGACTAAAATTACATGTGTCAAGTTATTTCTTAAATTTTATCTCTTTTATTGTAAAATCCACTTCATTCAAACGAACGCCACCATGAACATATTTAGGATTAAGCTTAATTTTTGGAAATGTAAGGCCAGGTTTAAAATCTGAGAAATTTAAATTTGAGACATCTGCGGCTTTCGGGAGTCCCGCAACTTTTACATCTTTATAGTTACCATAATCTAACATATAACACTTGGCGTGCAAGAATTTACCCTCAAAGCCTCTACGCTCAATAGCCCATTTACCAAAGTCACTATTGTGTACTAAATCTGCAATTTCATCATTATAGTCTTTTATGTAAATTGAATCAGTGTCACTATAAATAATTCTATCGTATCCTATTTTCTCGTATACAGTGAATAGAGCGTCTCTAGCAGCTGCTGTAACAGCAATTGATACTGGTAAGTACTTTCCTTTGCCAAGCTCCTGGTCTTCATCGGGGAACTCTTTGAGAGCATCTTTTTCATCATCAAGTGTCACGTATCTTTTTTCATTTACAAGTGACTGAGCAAATTTACCGTACATAGAATTAAGACATAATTTTGCAAAAGTACGAACACCTGCTTTTATATACTTACCGTTTTCGTCGAGCTCCGATGATTTTTCTTTGAGTGTTTTTAAACCATTAATAACATCGTTGAAATCACCTGTAGTAGCTCTGAATACAATATATTGTTTTATCTCTAACGATCCAAAGGTGTAATTTTTTCTAGCCCACTCGTAGTCGCTGTAAACAAGTGATGCGCTCATAACATCAAAATGTTTTTTATATTGTGCAACAAAACCTTTTCTAGTCAAGGTTGGAAAACGGCCTGGACGTAAATTTATAGCTTCGGCTTCAAAGTCGATTATCACAAAATAATTTTCATTTAAATATGGTTTAATATTTGTTGACGATTTAAGTATTTCTGGCTTCCCTATAGGCATTGGAGTATAAAGCATCATAGATGGATACATTGAATTATAGTCAATGGCTGTTATATTTTTTACAACCTTACCTTTATATATTTCATTTACAGAAGTATAACCACCATAATATGATCGACGTAATATTTGGTCATCCTCTGGAGTAATATCATCGTGATTACGCTTGATGTCACTATCCATTGAACGATTAATCATTGAATACACAAAAGAACCGATTGTAAGATAGGTAATATTAAAACCAGCCTCAATAAGTTTTTGTAAAGTAAGTCCAAGTATTGTAACGTCGTGTTTTATGTATTTAATTTCTTCCTCTGTTAGTTTTTCGCCTATTTTTCTGATTCGTTTGTAATCATAGTCAGCATCAAGTTTTTCAATCGGTAAGTTAAATTGCTTTGGCATGTCTTTTACACGTGTTCCTGGTAAAAGTTTCATAGAATCTCTAAACTCTATGTGTTCGTAACGTATTGAATACCATTTTCTAGCAAAAATACTAACCTCTGGTTCTTCACCAAGGCGGAATAAGTAATCAACAATAAACGCGCCGTCGAATGCAATGTTATGAAAATACACTTTTGGCTTCATAGGAAGCCCTAGGACATACTTCATAAAGTCTTTTATATCAGTCACTAAGTGAACATCATAAGGGTTGCTTACAGGTGCTATAGCAGCAGCATATACACGTACTCCGTCCTTGTTATAAAGATCAGAGGTTTCGAAGTCGGCAACGTAGACGTTTTCAGATATTCTTTTCTTATACGTTATTCGTACGACTTTTTCTTTAAATAACTCTTTTAACTTTGTATGGTCTGAATGATTAATTTCTACAGTATGTAAGTTTTTATCGTAAAAATTATAAAGATAAGATTTCTCTCTTTCAACTGTATTGACTATTATGGTATTTTGTGATGTAAAATATACTTCTAATTTAGTCTTTTTTGACTGTTGTTTCATTTCTGTGGTGTCCGCCAATCATTAATTTAATTGTACCACATAAAGTAAGTTTATGGATTAAAAGAATAAATTGTAATATTTCAATCGTTGTATTATAATAATAATGCCACGTTACGTGCATAGCTACCATCATTTACTAGGTAACTGGAAACAGATGTAAGTATGGTCATGGTGTCCGCCATTGGTTATGTAACTGATAGCTGTTGGCTGCAATACTTAAATAACCA
>Ga0193740_1000442_pt1 | contig 11192 bp, 8 predicted proteins | sample L2s1metaG_FD_145072 | JGI IMG/M metagenome (GOLD analysis project Ga0193740, IMG submission 145072) | Soil microbial communities from a riparian zone of the East river system, Colorado, United States - L2s1 | ecosystem: Environmental > Terrestrial > Soil > Riparian zone | place: USA: East River... | reverse complement strand
GCTATGCTGTGCGATTAACATGTTTGTGCTAAAATTTTTGAAGACGAACAGTTGTTGATTATCAACAAGCATCTTTGGATATACCCTGTTTGTGGTATATAGCCTCCATATTTTCAAATACATTGTTAAAAATATCTGCATTTTTTTTGGGTAGCGTAGGGGTAAATGCTCTGTTGGTTGTTATATTAAAAAGTATTTTTGGGCGCAGCTTTATTAATAGAACCATTATACCGGGCAGAAAGAATGGAATTGGAGAACGAATCCATCGGCACATTACTGGCACAGAGGGACGAAGCAGCCTTTGAACAGGTTTTTAAAACTCATTTTAAACGCCTGCATGCCTACGCTTTCACTATACTGAGGGATGAAATACAGGCAGAGGAAATGGTGCAGCAGGTATTTTTCAAACTTTGGGAAAGAAATGAAAATCTTTCATTGACCGGATCTGTTTCTTCTTATTTATACCGGGCGGTGCATAACGAAAGCCTTAATTATATTAAACATCAGAAAGTAAGATCAAATCACCAGTTGAATGTAGCTTATAGTATGAAAAATGAAGTGGAACATCCTACAAAAAAAATAATAGTCAAGGAACTGGAAAAGAAAATTCATTCGGCGCTGAATGAATTGCCGGAGCAATGCCGCACCATTTTTCAAATGAGCCGCTTTGATGAATTGAAGTACCGGGAAATAGCTGATAAACTGGGTATATCCATTAAAACAGTGGAGAGCCAGATGAGCAAAGCATTAAGATTGTTGCGTGTAAAATTGGTTGACTTCCTGATATTTATTTTATTATTTATTCATAATTAATACCACAAAGCTGGAACAAAATTTTTACCATATTGATGATGACCTGCTGGTGAAACACCTGCTGGGTGAAGCAACTCCGGAAGAAGAACAAACGGTGATGGAATGGATGAAGGAGAGCGAAACACACCAGGAATATTATAACCAGTTTAAAAAGATCTGGGATCAAAGTAAAGCACTTGCTTCTGTATCAAACGTAGATGTGAATAAGGCATGGGAAAGATTTCAAAACAAAATTTCGGGACAAAATGAACCTGCTAAGATTTTAAAACCACGTTTTTCCTGGATAAGAGTTGCGGCATCTATTATTTTGATAGTCGGGCTTGGTATTACTTTATTTATGTTGATCAATAAAAATTCTGCGTCAAAAGAAATGGTTGCTCAAACCGGGCAAAATGTTTTGATTGATACGTTACCGGATGGTTCTGTAATTACTCTGAATAAAAGATCAACTGTTACTTATCCTTCCAAATTCAAAGGCGATACAAGAGCTATTGCTTTGAAAGGGGAAGCTTTTTTTAATGTGGCCCCCGATAAGAAAAAACCATTTATCATTTCAGTAAATGATGTGCAGGTAACGGTAGTAGGAACATCTTTTAATATAAAAAGTGAAAATGGGAATACGGAAGTTGTAGTGGAAACGGGTATCGTACAGGTAACAAGATCAGGCAAAACAGTGGAATTAAATGCTGGTGAAAAAATACATTTGTCGGCAAACGACAGCATTGCCTCCAAAGAAGCAGTAGGTGATAAGCTGTATAATTATTACCGCAGCAAAGAATTTGTTTGCGATGAAACTCCTTTGTGGAAGCTGGTGCAGGTGTTGAATGAAGCCTATGATGCCAAAATAGTTATTGGAAGAAAGGAATTGAATGACAAACGGATCACAACTATTTTTTATAATGAGTCCCTTGAAAAAATATTAGAAGTCATACACCTCACATTTGATATAACAGTAATCAAACAAGAAGACGGACAGATCATTTTACAATAACCCAGATCAAAATTAATGAAACTCAGTACGGTTTTTATTTTTATCAATCTTTTCATTTTTATCAGTTCTGCAACTTATGGCCAGGCCAATTTGCAGAAAAATATTTCGTTGGATGTAAACAGGCAGCGGTTGGATAATGTGCTTGAAATATTAAGCAACAAAGGCGATTTCTATTTCTCTTATAATTCAAACATAGTTAAGAAAGACAGTCTCGTTAGTTTCAGTGCATCCAATAAAACAGTAAAAGAAATACTCACGCAATTGTTTAATAACACTTACGAGTTTAAAGAAAGTGGCAATTATATCATCATTCGTAAGGCACCGATCAGGATGACACTGGTGACTCAAAAGGGTGTAACAGAAGAAAAGATCTATTCAGTAAGTGGTTTTGTGTATGATGAACAATCAGGTGCTGCAATTAATGAAGCCAGTATCTATGAAAAAAAGATGCTTGCTTCAGCTTTGACAAACACAGAAGGTTATTTTAAGATAAAACTTAAAAGCAGTAAATCAAGTATAGCTGAGCTGACAGTAAGTAAGGAGTTTTACGAAGACACTACAATAAAAATTCAACCGCGTTATAACCAGGAGGTTTCAATAACCATGATGCCCATTGAAATACCTGGCAGTACTGAAGTGATCACACCTGAAGATTTTCTGACACCTGACTCACTACAAGCACCAACTGATACAACGGCAGTAGAGCAACAACCTGTTGTAACTGATTCCATCAAAGTGCAGCAAACCGGTGTAGGAAGATTTTTGCTTTCAGGTAAGCAAAAAGTACAGAGTCTTAACCTAAAGAATTTTTTTACCACACGTCCTTTCCAGGTTTCTCTTGTTCCGGGAGTAAGCACCCAGGGCCAGATGAATTCACAGGTGATCAATAATTTTTCATTGAACATATTTGGTGGTTACACGGCAGGAACAAATGGTTTTGAAATAGGTGGTCTGTTTAATATTAACCAAAAAGATGTGAAATATTTTCAGGCAGCCGGTTTATTTAATTCAGTGGGTGGTGAAGTAACAGGTTTCCAGGTTGCAGGTATAAATAATCTTGTGCAGGATAATGTATATGGTTTCCAGGCAGCAGGTATTAATAATTTTGTGACGGGGAAAATGCACGGCTTCCAGGTAGCGGGAATATATAACCATGTATCAGATAGTGTAAAAGGTTTCCAGGCAGCGGGGGTTGCAAATTTTTCTAAGGAAAAAGTAAGTGGTGTGCAGATAGGAGGCGTAGCTAATATCAGTAACAGGGAAATGAACGGGGTACAGATAGCAGGTGTTGTTAATTATACAAAAAAATTAAAGGGGTTGCAGATAGGGCTTATTAATATCGCCGATACATCAGCAGGTTACAGTATCGGTTTGATCAATATTATTATAAAGGGTTATCATAAACTCAGTTTTTCTGCCAATGAAGTTGAAAATGTGAATGCAGCTTTTAAAACAGGGAATTCAAAACTGTATAGCATACTTAAAGCAGGGTTAAATCTAAACGATAGTAATAAAGTTTATTCTTTTGGATATGGTCTTGGCAGTGAATTATCATTAAATAAAAAGAAAGCATTGACCATTAATCCTGAATTGAGCTGCCAGTATCTATACCTCGGTTCATGGGACTATACCAACCTTTTAAACAGGTTCGATCTTAACTTCAATATCAAGCTTGGGAAATATGTTTCCATATATGGAGGTCCTTCTTATTCCGTTTATGTAACTGATCAGAATGTGGGTTTTAGCGGCTATCGTTTCCCTGTTCCTCCTTCATCTTATAACACCACAAAATTTAGCAACAAGGTCACGGGCTGGTTTGGATGGAATGCCGGAATTAATTTCTTCTAAAATAATGTTAACGCATAGGGGTAGATTCTTCTTTGGTTGTTATACTCACAGAGAATTATTTAAAACCATTAAAGAAGAAGATGATGAAACTTGTTTTTGTATTCGCCTTATCCTTATTTGTTATTAACACAAATGCGCAGTATTCACAACAATTTCGCGGCACGGTATCTGACCAGGTACTGCAACAGCCACTAGCAGGCGCAACTGTTACTATTAGTCAACTTGGTAAATCAGTTTTGACTGACGAAGCTGGTTTTTTTCGCTTTACAAATATTCCGGTTGGTTCCTATCGTGTCAATATTTCTTATGCCGGATTTAAAGAAGGTATAGTGGAAAATATTGCAATTAATTCCGGTAAAGAAACAGTAATTAATATTTCACTGGAAGCAATGATCCATACGGAGGCAGCAGTAATTGTAAAAGCCGGAAGTAAAAAAAATAAACCGCTTAATGATATGAGTGCAGTAAGTGCAAGAGCATTTACAGTGGAAGAAACTCAAAAATATGCTGCTGCAGTGAATGATCCATTACGAATGGCTACCGGCTTTGCAGGTGTATTTGCTGCTGATGATGGAAATAATAGTATTGTGATCCGTGGTAATTCACCAACCGGTTTATTGTGGCGAATGGAAGGAATGGATATTCCTAACCCCAATCACTTTGGTACACCGGGCAATAGTGGTGGCGGTATTTCAATATTAAGTTCACAATTACTTTCGAATTCAGATTTTGTTACGGCTGCTTTTGCCGCGGAGTATGGCAATGCATTAAGTGGTGTGTTTGACCTTAGATTGAGAAAAGGCAACAATGAGAAAAAAGAATATACAGTGCAGGCCGGCGTGCTAGGACTAAACGTTGCAATGGAAGGACCATTCTCCAAAAAATACAAAGGTTCTTATCTAATTAATTACCGTTATTCTACACTGGCATTGCTTTCGAAAATTGGCGTTCTTGATGATAATGGCGCTACCAACTTCCAGGATCTGTCTTATAACTTTTATTTCCCCACCAACAATCTTGGCATATTTACATTTTTTGGTTTTGGCGGATTGAGCGATCAGAAATTTAATGCAGAAGAAGATTCACTAAAATGGGAAACTAAAAGTGACAGGTATTCTTACACATTTTTATCCAACACCGGGATGACAGGTATAACGCATTCTATATTGGCAGGTAATAAACTAAATATAAAATCAGGCATAGGAGTTTCAAGAACTAATGTAGGATATGATGAAAAATATACAGAAGATGATTATACATCAACGGGCAGTTACTTTGATAAGTATAAAACCGATAAACTAATTTTTAATTCAACGCTCAATTATAAATTCAGTAATCGGTTGAATCTGCGTGCAGGTATTATTGCTGATCTGATCAAATACAATTTTTACCGCCTTTCAAGCGAGCATGAAGGTGATCCATTAGAGGAGGATCTCAATACTTCCGGAAAAACATCTACACAGCAAGCATTTGCGCAATGGCAGTACAAGCCATCTAATAATATCACACTGAATGCTGGTATGCATTATTTCCGCCTGGCTCATAATAATACTTCATCCGTTGAGCCGCGTTTTTCTGCTAAATGGAATATTAGTAATAAGAGCAGTGTTGCTGTAGGGTATGGACTACATAGCCAGATGCAAACATTGAGTGTATATTTTGCTGAGCAGAAATTGGCGAACGGAACTGTTGGTATGCCTAACAAAACCCTGGATCTGACAAAGTCGCATCATTATGTTTTTTCTTATAACTACAGGCTAACTAAAAATTTACTGGTCAAAGCTGAATTATATTATCAGCAATTATTCAATGTCCCTGTGAGCATTTATGATAGTAGTAGCTTATCTACGCTCAATATCCTGAATGATTATGTTGTAGAGCCAATGGAGAACAGCGGGAAAGGTAAAAACTATGGAGTAGAAATTTCATTGGAACGGTATCTCAAAGACAATTTCTATCTCACGTTGAGTAACTCTTTTTATCAATCAAAGTACACAGCAAAAGACGGGGTGGAAAGAAATACACGTTTCAATGGCAATTATCTTATTACGTTGATCACCGGAAAAGATTTTATAAGCGAAAGAAAGTCAAAAATATTTGGGGTTAACCTGAAGACGATCTATGCGGGTGGTCTTCGCAATACACCGATCGATTTTGATGCTTCACAACAGCAAGGCTATACTGTATTTATAGAAAAAGACGCTTACAGTTTACAAAATGAAGCCTACTTCAGAACTGATATTGGGATCAGTATGAAGTGGAACCGGAAAAATATTACCAGCACTTTATCACTGGATATCCAGAATATCACCAACCGGTTAAATGTATTTGGTCAATGGTATGATAGTGAAAAGAATAAAATTGTTAATAGTTATCAAACCGGGTTGATCCCCATCCTGAATTATAAGATTGAATTTTAATATTTATCAAAAACAGAAATCAAATAAAATGAAAAAAGTATTATTTATGTTAGCCGCCGCAGTTTTACTTACATCTTCTTCCTGTAAAAAAGTAGTGGGAGAGGGAGATCTGCAAACAGAAACCCGTAATATCACTGGTTTCTCAGGTGTATCAGTGAGTATCGGGGGAAAGATATACTACAAAATTGCGCCAGAATATAAAGTTGAAATAACGGCACAAAGGAACATACTCGATGTGATACAAGCCAGTAAATCAAGCGGGCACCTTATACTAAAAATAAAGGATGGTGTACGTATAAAATCAAATGAAGAAATAACAGTCAATATCAGTGCACCAACAGCAGACTTCCTTCATCTCAGCGGCACAGGCGATCTGGCAGTAATAGGAAGTATAATTTCTACTAACCTCGATATGAGCATAAGTGGTACAGGTAATATTACAGTGCAGTCTGTAACAGTAACCGATAAAATAGATGCCAGCATCAGTGGCACGGGTGATATTACTGTGCAGTCGGGTGTATCAAAAAATGAAGATCTGAGAATCAGTGGGAGTGGTAAATTATTCATTGACGGCGTTGTTGCTGAAAAAGCAACAACCACGATCAGTGGTTCCGGTGATATGCAGGTAAACTTATCGCAAACACTTGATGCAACTATTAGCGGAAGTGGTTCTGTTTATTATCGTGGGCACCCACTGATCAGCACAAGTATTTCAGGTTCTGGGAAAGTCAAGCCGTTATAATTAAAATGATGCATTAGATTTCGCCAATTAATAAAGGCTGCCAGTTAATAGCAGCCTTTATTTTTAAATATTGTTTTCACTTTTCTTCAGCGCCTCTCTTACTTTAGGAGCAATTTGAGTTCCATAGATCTCTATTGATCTCATCATTAATTTATGTGAAGGTCCGCCTACATCCATATGAGCGGAAAAACAATTCATGCATATGCACAATCTTATCAATGGATTCATTGGCGGCTCCAATAATTAAATGTCCATTACTGCCTCTGCCAGTTACGTATTGTTGTTTCTGATAAGGAGGCCAACCACGACTACGACCCACTCTATCCATTTGTGCAGAATAGATCGGGTAATACTCATCAGCTATTTGTTCACTGTCATCACCAAAAAATGCATGCACGTGTATACCGACCTGGAATTTATTCATATCATGACCATAGTGATCGTACACTTTCTTATAGTATTCAAATAACGGCTTGAATTGTGTTGGATTGCCTCCAATGATCGCAAAGATCACAGGCAGTCCATGCTTGCCTGCACGCAATACTGATTCTGGTGTGCCTCCAACGGCGATCCATATGTTAAGATGATCATTAACTGCCCGAGGCAATACTTGCTGATTGTTTAGTGCAGCCCTGAATTTACCTTTCCATGTAATGGGGTTTTCTTTATTTATTTTCAGTAACAGCTCCAGCTTCTCTTCAAAGAGGTTATCATAATCATCAAGGCTGTAACCAAACAAAGGAAATGATTCAATAAAACTACCACGACCGGCCATTAACTCAGCCCGGCCATCAGAGATCAGATCAATTGTAGCAAAACTTTGATAAAGTTTCACCGGGTCTGATGAACTTAAAACTGAAACTGCGCTACTCAGTTTGATATTTTTAGTGACCGTAGCTGCTGCAGCAATAATTATTTCAGGTGTTGACACGGCATAGTCAGGACGATGATGCTCGCCGATGCCATAAAAATCAAGACCCACTTCATCCATCAGTTTTATTTCTTCGATCAGTTCTTTTAGTCGTTGCCCTGCCGGTTGTGTTTCTCCATTCTTATTTATATGCAGGTCGCCAAACATACCAATACCTAATTCCATACTTATTATTTGCAGGCGAAGTTACGATGCAGATCTTTCTAAGAAAGTTCGAAAATATTTATAATATTTTTTTGCGTTACCTTTCTTTTATAAAACAAAACACACCATGATAAAGTTTGTCAGCTCCCGGGCTATAATTGTATCTGCTATCATCCTGTTTATATCGATTGTCGGCCAATCGCAGACAATCCAAACAAGCACAAAGAACAACAATGTTGATTATGAAAGATTATCAAAAATCGATGGATTAGTAAATGAATATATCAGCAAGAATTGGTTGACAGGAGCTGTTACGATCATTATTAAAGATAATCAGCTGGTACAATATAAAGGATATGGATATGCTGATGTCGCTACAAAGAAACCCATGAAGAATGATGCCATCTTCCGTCTCGCATCGCAAACAAAAGCAATTACCAGTATAGGCATTATGATCTTATACGAACAAGGTAAACTATTACTTGATCAACCCATTTCAGATTTCATTCCTGAATTTAAAAATCCTGTCGTATTGGATAAATTCAATGATGCGGATACTACTTACACTACCATGCCTGCAAATAGTGAGATCACTTTTCGTCAGCTGCTTACACATACGTCGGGTCTTGATTATTCAGATATCGGCAGTTCAAAAGTAACGGCCATTTATGCAAAGAATCATATTCCTATCGGTCTTGGTTATTTTGATGATAATCTTTTAGAAAAAATGAAAGCGATGGGCAAACTTCCTTTAAGCTTTCAGCCTGGCACAAAATGGCAATACGGATTAAACACTGACCTGCTGGGTTGTTTGATAGAAGTGATCAGCGGAATGAACCTGGAAGATTTTTTTAGAAAAAATATATTTGAACCATTAGGAATGAAAGATACTTATTTCAATGTCCCCTCTTCTAAAGCCAATCGTTTAGCAAACGGTTATACAGAGGATGCGTCAAATAAGATCATTCCATGGAGTCATGAGTTTCGCAATATAGATCCTGATTATCCCATTATGAAGAAACGTTATTTTTCGGGAGGCGCAGGTCTTTCATCCACTGCATTAGATTATGCCATCTTTATGCAAATGTTGTTAAATGGCGGTAAATATAACGGTCATCAAATTTTGGGAAAAAGAACAGTGGAAATGATAACCAGTGGTCAGTTAAAAGAGGGATTGTTTGGTGACGATAATATGGGTTTGGGATTTGGCATCACTTCAGAAAAGACTGCAGCCAAAGAACCACGTAATGCAGGTTCATTTTCATGGGGAGGGTATTATGGCACTACTTACTGGGCCGATCCAAAATCAAAACTTGTTTGTCTTTTTATGACACAACAGAACCCCAACAGTCACGGTGATCTTGAAGCGAAGTTTGAAGCAATCGTTTATTCAAGTTTAAAATAAAAAGGTCCCTTTTTAATTTTCTTTCAGAAAAGAAATGATTTTTTGATTGACCAGTGCTGGTTTTTCCAGGTAAGGCAGATGACAAGCATCATCAACAGGGAAAAAATCTGCAGGTACTATTTTTCTGAGTGAATCGCTGTATTGAAATGAAACCGTTTTATCTTCTTTGCCCCATATTAATAAAATTTTTTTCTGAAGACTGCCGAGTACATGGTAATTTGAAATAATAGAATCAGCTGAATAATTATTTCTTGTGGAGATCAATGCATGCCTGAATCCTTTGTATTGCATCTGAACTTTGTATTTATCTACCCAGCCCGGAAATTGTTCCGGGTATTTAAAATCATCTAGTTGTCCTGACGCTTGTTTTTCATGATTGATCGCCATCTTGTAGTTTGCTATTATCTCCGGGTCGTCTATTTTACCAAAAGCATAAACGGGATCGATCAAAATTATTTTATCGATCAATTGGGGAAAATGCGCCGCAAAATCCGATACAACTGAACCACCAAATGAAACGCCTGCTAAACTTACGGGAGTTTGTAATTTGAGTGAAGTGATCAAGTCGTGTAACTGAACCCGATATAAAACAGGATCATAAACAACATTCGGGCGATCAGAAAATCCTCTACCAAATTCATCATAGCGTATTACATGAAATCCTGCTTTTACAAGACTATCATATGATCCATCCCATATATAATAGGGAACACTAAAACCGTGAACCAGTATGATGACTTTGCCAGTATCAATTCCGCCTGATTCATAATGTGTAATGCCGCCGGATAGTTCAATAAATTGGCCATTGGTATTTTTTCTTGCAGATGCATTCATTGTTTTAGTTTCCTGGTTATATATAAGAAACCTAACCCAGAAATAAATTCCAGCAACTACAATAATTACAAGTAAAAGAACCAGTATTCGTTTGATCATTTTCATGAGTTCAAGATAACGAAACTCGTATTCATTTATAGCTCTGCATGGTTTTTGCTGGGTAAAAAGCCGATCAAGCCACAGCCTACTTCGCTCACTTGTAAGAGTTAATAATAACCTTAAACTTCCTGCCATGAGTACAACTCATCCCAAAACTCAAAGTACTATCAATGCTTTGATGCTGGCATTCACAATTGCTGGTCTTTTTATTTCTTCTTCATACAGTAACGCACAAACATATCCAACCGGGTTTCAACAGGTGCTTGTTGCAAATGGTATTAGTAATCCAACAGTAATGGAATTCGCACCCGATGGTCGGTTGTTTGTTGCACAGCAAACCGGCGCATTGAGAATAATTGAAAACGGCGTGCTGCTTGCTACACCTGCGATCACACTAAGTGTAAATTCATCCGGAGAAAGAGGTTTACTTGGTATTGCATTTGATCCAAATTTTGGCAGCAATAATTTTATTTATCTCTATTACACACTTTCTTCTGCGGCCAATAATCGTATCAGCCGTTTTACAATGAATGGCAATACAATTATAGCAGGCAGCGAATCAATAGTACTCAATCTTGATCCATTAAGCGGTGCGACCAATCATAACGGGGGAACAATACAGTTTGGACCTGATGGAAAATTGTACGTGGGTGTTGGCGAAAATGCAAACACTCTTCATGCGCAAAATTTAGATACTTATCATGGAAAAATTTTACGGATCAACTCAGATGGTAGTGTGCCTGCAGGAAATCCATTTACTGGTGGCACCGCTCAACGCCAAAGAGTTTGGGAATATGGAATGCGTAATCCTTATACACTGTCAATTCAACCGGGAACGGGTCGCATCTTCGTAAACGATGTTGGGCAAAATGCATGGGAAGAAGTTAATGATTGTACAACAGGCGGGTTGAATTATGGTTGGCCAACTGCAGAAGGATTCAGTAGTAATCCTGCGTTTACAAATC
>Ga0193740_1000440_pt1 | contig 11226 bp, 7 predicted proteins | sample L2s1metaG_FD_145072 | JGI IMG/M metagenome (GOLD analysis project Ga0193740, IMG submission 145072) | Soil microbial communities from a riparian zone of the East river system, Colorado, United States - L2s1 | ecosystem: Environmental > Terrestrial > Soil > Riparian zone | place: USA: East River... | reverse complement strand
GTTGGAACCGGTACATGGACAAAGAAGAGCGGACCTGGAACAGTGACGTTTGCTACCGATGCCAATACAGCGAATGCAACAGCTACGGTAAGTGCTTATGGTACGTATGTGTTCACATGGTCAATTGCTAATGGAACATGTACTGCAAGCACCGAGGATGTGACAGTGAATTATAGTCCGAATGTATTCTGTGCTTCATACAACGGAGACTATTTTGCAAATACCGGTTCAACAACTACTGGTGGTTCTACAGTTGTAACACTGGTTTATTATATTTCTGCTGCACCAAATCCTCCGAATGTTTGTAACAATATCAGCGGTTTGAATGTAAACAGCTTTACAATTACTCCAAACCCTGACACCTACATTCAATCGGTTACTGTTGTGCCTAATAGTACCACGTATACTAATGGTATATTAACTTCTAAATACACCATTGTTTTAAAGAGTACTGCATATTCTGGTACGGTCCTATTCACACTGGGCACTACCAGTAATTATAGTATTTCAGGTGCCTGTTCAGATAATCCTTTAGTTACTGTATCAACCAGGGCCGATGGATTTGTTACAGGAGGTGGATATATCATTCCTACCAATGCCGGTGGCAGCATCGCAACAACTGGTATTAATGGCTTTGATCTGAAAAATAACTATGGTTTCAATGTTAAGTTCAACAAGGCCGGTAAGCTTCAGGGTAATTGGAATACAATCATCAGGCGTAAAGAAGGTGCGAATATTGTTTCATATCAGGTGAAAAGTAATGTAGCTTCCACGCTGGTGGTCAAGCAGGATCCTATAAGTAAAAAATACAGGGCTGATATAATTTATACATCGGCTAATTTTAAAAATTTGACCTGCGACATTTGTCCTGTCGATGCGAACAATGGAACTGTAACGGTAACAGTTTGGGACATTGGTGAACCCGGAGCCGGTATTGATTCCATACTGATTTCTATACGTGACAGGAACAATGCTTTATGGTATACGAGTAATATGCCGGGTAGTCATAACTCCTTTAATGCTGATGTTGCTCTTATCAAGCAGGGTAATATTCAAATACACATTTTAGGTGTCGCTGGCCAATCGACAACAAGAGAAATCCAAACCACTCCAACTACTCTTGCCCCATCGTTTGAATTACGGGCTAGTCCAAACCCAACCCGCTCTTACTTCACACTGCAACTCTCTGGTTTAAATAGCAGTGCAGTTAGTTTGAAAGTAACGGATATCCTGGGCAGGGTGGTAGAAGCCAAACAAAACCTGGCGCCGGGTCAGACACTGAAAATCGGTAATGAATACAGGCCGGGAGTTTACATTGTAGAACTGAAACAGGGGTCTACAGTGAAGCAGATCAAATTGGTTAAGCAATAAAGATTCTCGTGTGATTTCAATTTAAAGGTGGCAGCAATGCCACCTTTTTTTATTCAGTCAGGCGAGCTCATAGTAGCAAATAAAAAAAGGGCGGGATAAAAATCCCACCCGGTAAAATTCGATTGATTTATTAAGCTGGCGCTAATCTAATAGGTATTTTACAGTAGAGCAACCGTACTACTACGTAATCTCTACCGTGTTAATACTGAGTAACCTCGACGGCACAAATTAAAAAGAGCCTCCAGGAATGAAGGCTCTAAGGCGTTTTGAGGATACACATACCATCGCTGGTATCTGGATCAGAATGGTGTTTTGTAAAATAAAATTAAGTGATACCTGGAGAATTACCAAGTACAGTCCGCTAGCCTGCAACGCCGTGCAATACTGCCTGGTACTGTTTTATCGCCATTTCAATTTCTTCCTGCCTGAACAGGCCGCTCATTACATGTTTCTTGGGTTCAACACGAATGTTGATGGCGTTTGTTTTCTCTTTGAATGTCCACATTGACGAATAAGTAGGGAACGTAAAACTTGCTTTTTTCATGACAAGGGCTTTTATAAGGTTGAGTTGTAAAAGCTCTCAACGTTGAGAGCCAGGTGATAGGTTGTCACAGGACGGATAGTTTTCACGGGTATCAAATTCCGGGCGTTATCAACAAGCTTCCTTAAAACTATCGTCACATGATAAAATTTAATAAAATCTTCAAAAACCGGTACATAAAAAACGGTACAATTGCCATACCCGTGCTAAACCTAATGCCATTAAACCACAGGAATTCAACAGATTAATCGAAAGATAAATAACAAAAAAACCCTGTTGAATTTGATCCACAATTTGTTGCTGTGATATAACAGGCCACGTCAGGGCTTGTTTGTTAGGTGGTGGCGTAAAGTATTCCAATTGGAAGTTTTTATATCAACTTGATTTCTAATGGGATTTTAATCAGCACTCTTCTGATGTGCTTCTACCTTTATGGATCGGAAGTTATGGATTCCGTATTCTCTAAAATTGTTGTTGAAAACAATCCTCCTGTTTCTTCAGGGGGATTTTTTTATGGTGACTAACGGGTACGATAAAACAAAAAACCTTCCGGGGTGGAAGGCTTGTAATAGATCAACCATTTTAAATGGTGTATATATGGGGGTTTACTTGTTATCAAGGTAGGTGGCAATGGCACTTAGATCCTCCTCGCTATAATTCATATGGTCAACCAGGTATTTTCCACGTTTTAAAACACTGTCGTTTACAGGCCGGGGTAATTCAGCTATCCCGTCGCTTTGTTTAGCAGGACCTTTCTCACTGTTGAAAGCAAATACCGTAAGCGTGGTAACAAGTGTTACAGAGCAAAATATGATCAGGAATTTTTTCATGATTCAATTGTTGAATGGTTAAGCTGCGACAACTGTTTGTTCCAGGGACTGGCTGATTCTTTGGAAGCGTCTCCAGGGCAATTCCTGTTCTGCTTTTTGAAGGATGGTCTGAAATACAATTGGCGATGATCCATTGGCAATCCCTTTTATCCATGCCACTGCTTCCGAATTATTGATACCACGTAACATCCATTTTGCATAAAAGTCCTGCACCCACGGCGCCGTGTTTTGGCTGATCTGCGAAGCCACAGCCTTGATCTCATCATCAGAATAGTAACGCCATAAGATTTTATTGAGGATTTCTTCTTCCCTTGCCATGTGCTCGAGATTAAAAACCATAAAGCGTACAAACGATTCAGTAAGTAATCTTGCTGCAACCGGTTTTTCCGCAGAAGTGGCAATGTCCACTATTTCTACCGCGTTATTTAATTCATTTGCCAGTTTTTCATCTTCTTCATGTTCGGAGGCAAACTTAGCTACTACCGAGGGTTCATATTCGTTGATCATAGGTAAAATAAAATGATCCTCTTTGTGAGCATGGCCATCAAAAAGCATCACCACTTCTCTTACCTTATTTAAAACATCTTCCGTTTGATCTTCCTCAGTAAAATCCGTTTGTTGTAACTGCAATGCGGTTTGATAGAGGGCGGCTCTCAGGCCTTTGTGAATAACGTTGAAACTATTGTAGCGTTCCATAAATGGAGGTTTAAAGTTTAAAGGTTTAAGGGTTTAAGGGTTCAAAGTTTTAAGGGTTCAAGAAGTTCAAAAGGTTCAAGAGGTTCAAGAAGTTCAAAAGGTTCAAAAGGTTCAAAAGGTTCAAGAGGTTCAAGAGGTTAAGGGTGGTAAAGAAGGACACAAGTCTGTTTATACTCTTGTGCCTTGTGCCTTCTTATATGGTTTCCTGTGTTTTAAATGTTAAGGGTGATAGGGTAGCTATATGTGTCGTTGGTTTTACCTTTCACCTTACTCCTTCCTATGATGCGTCTCTGCTTAAAAAATCTGTCAGACTGATCTCGGTAACGCCATCATGCCTGCTGATCTTCATTTTGGTTGGGTAGAATCCGGATTGCTGGAATTTGGCAGGTTGAGGAAGCGTTCTTTCAAATTGGGTGGTCTTCTTCAGAAATTCAAGTGTGATCATTGGCTCCCAGAAAATAACCTTGCTGTCATAAGAACCAAACAAAAAGGTCTGCGTAAAATTTTGTCCATGCAATTCAGGAGTGGTTGCATCAATATAATGCTTACCCATCATTGGTACCCCCGGGCCTGAAATATGATTAGCAGGAATATAACCAGTTGAAGGTTCTGCATTCAGTTTGGCTTCATCCATGTAACTCATTACCTCGTGTTGGTTGCTTGTGTAAAAATGAAAATCGAAGTGAGGAACCGTGTATACATGCTGGGGTTCATGTCCGCTGGAGTTCCAGTTGAGCATAATGAATTTGAAGGGTGTGCCGCTTTTCTCGGAAACAGGAATGAGTAAATTGTTTTGGGGGCTCATATGATCACTGGGCTGTCCTAAAGGCACAGAATTCAACGCAGCATCATTTACAACGATAGACACGCTCAATGGCTTTCCATCTTTATCCACTTTTGCAGAACTCCAAACTTTACCATTGTGTAAAGTCGTTTCACCAGTTTTATATACTTTGTCTTTGTTTTTGTCTTTGTCGCAGGCAAATAAAAAGGAGGAGGCCGTTACAACAAGGATCAGGAACTTTTTCATAAATAATTATTGTTGATTAAGGTTTAATGATGACACAAAATTGTTGTGTATAAATGCGGTTGTACAGTGTTGCCTGCATGAAACGAAAAATTAAAAGCATGAATTGAAAACCGGGTTTGAGAATGAATCCTGTAATTTCAAAAATGAATTGAGTGACCTGTTGAACGAACTGTTATAGACTATGCATGAATTGGACGTGTTTCAGCAACACAGTATTTAAATTTGCTTTCTTAATTCTAATGGGTTAATGCAACGCATACTGATTTTTGTTTTATTTCTTGTTTTTTCATTCACTGCTTTTTCGCAACAGGCAAGGCAGTATGCCTTTAAGCATTTTAGTACTATTAATGGGCTGGTATCAAATGACGTGGTTTCAGTATTGCAGGATAAGGATGGTTATATTTGGATGGGTACCCAAAACGGGTTGCAACGTTATGATGGTAATCAATTCATCACACTTGTCCATCACGATTCCGATTCTACCTCTATACCGAGCAATTTTATCACGTTCATGTACCTGGACAGTAAAGGAAATTTCTGGTTGATTGTGGACAAGAACAGGATCGGCATTTTTGATACCAGGCGATTTACATTTAAGGAAGTTGGAGCTCCCGGTGAGGTTCCGAATTATTATTTACCCCAACATTTAATTGAATTACCTACGGGTGAGCTCATGCTTATGCGTGTGGACGGGAAAGCATTTAGATATGACCCGGGTAAGGGCCGGTTTGTGAAAGGGGACGACCAGCTGCATTTACCACCGAAATGGAAATGTTCACAGTTTGCCTGGGATGCTGAAGATAAAAAACTATGGCTTGAATGCGATTCAGGAATAGCACAATACAATCCCCTTACAAAGCACACAAACTACAGGGGACATAATATTGATAATGATCCTGTAATCACGTTCTATGAAAATATAGTACGGCCTTATTGGTTAAATACCACAAAGGAAGGGAACCTTATTTTTACCACCTGGCCTCCCGGTTATGGCGCTCCAATTATTTACCGGTACAACAAAAGGGAAAACAGGTCAGAAGAGTTTTCACTGGGGCCTTATTTAGGATACCACGAGATCAATGGTATGATTCAGCAGAACAGCGGGCGACTGTGGATATATGGTATGCCTTTTTTGGCGGAATGGACCCATGGCAAAGACCCCTTTACGATTGTTGCACACAAGTACAATCGCGAGGTCAAGTATGAACGCTGTTACAAGGCAATTGAGGACAGGGAAGGAAATATATGGATGGCTACGGATAATGGTGTCTATTATTTCAGCCCGGATAAACAAATATTCGACTCGTACAGTTGTATTCGTCCCGGCGGTGAAGCCATGCAATTGAACGTTACTGCAGCAGAGGAACTGGATGACGGTAAAATTTTAGTAGGCACCTGGGGAGGACGGTTATTGTATTATGATCAGAAGTTTGAGCCCCTGCATTTACCACAATCATTACGGAAAATCGGAGAATATTTATCTGTATGGGATATTTCTATAAACAAAAAAACACGCGACGTATGGATTTGCGCACAGAATGGTGAAATAGTTGTTTATAGCCAGAAAACAGGAAAGATCCTGGATATCCGGCCTGAAGTTTTCAAGGGTAGCACCATTCGCCAGTGCGATGAGGATACTTCAGGTAATATGTGGTTTGGAACGCAAAGTGGTAAGGTCATAAAATGGGATATAAAAAAATCGGGCGGTGACCCAAACAAAGGATATGAGTTTATTGTCCAAACAGGCCAGGTTCAAAAAATACATTACGACTACCAGGGTTATATTTATGTTGGCACATTTGGTTATGGGCTCATTAAAATAGATGCCAGGACCAATAAAGTGGTTCACACCTGGACGTCGAAAGCAAAAGAAGGTGAAAGGTTATACAACGATGTGCCTTTGGATATGACCTGGTATAATGACAGCACCCTGATTGTGACCGCCGGTTGTATCAATATCATCAATACTAAAACCAACAAAGTACGGTTCATTACCAGGGACGATGGGTTGCCAGGTAACAACGCGGTGAGTATTCAAAGAGACCGTTATGGCGTGCTTTGGGTAGGAATGAACAATGGAATCTGCAGGGTGAATATGGAAAGGAATGTGATCGTGCATTATGATCGCAGGGATGGTATTTCTTATGATAAAATTGCTACCACAGGTGTTAGCCATCTTTCCGATGGAAGAATTCTGTTTTTTACTGAACATGATTTTCTTGCCTTCGATCCTAACAAGTTTGGACAACAGGTGTTACCACCACCTCCACAGATTACGTCTTTCAAGCTCAATGAAACTTTTCTTTCGATGGATTCTTTGGTCAGGGAAGAATTAATAGTTCTTAAGTACGATAATACTTCCATTGCCATCGGGTTTAGTGCGCTGAGCTACCTGCAGCAACGGAAGGTGCATTACTATTATATGATGGAAGGAGTGGATAACGACTGGATACATACGGATAAGCCTATAGACGCCATCTATAACTCGCTGCCACCCGGCGACTATGTATTTAAAGTAAAAAGTGAAAATGCCGATGGCATGGCCAATGAACAAATCGCATCCATTCCTATCACGGTTCGCCCTCCGTTTTGGAAAACCTGGTGGTTTCTTAGCATGGTTGGGTTACTGGCTATCCTCGTATTGTTCCTGATTGACAAAGAAAGAGTCAAGAGACGAGAGTCACTTGCCAATGTAAGAAGACAAATAAGAGCCAACCTGAAAGACGAAGTAAGTACAACCTTAAACAATATTAATGTACTCAGCGAAATTGCAAAAATTAAAGCCGATAAAAACCTGGTACAGGCAAAAGAATTCATTGACCAGATAAGCGAGAAAAGCCGTTACATGGATGAAGTGCTGGAAGATACATTGTGGAGCATCGATCCGGCCAACGACAGCATGAAGAAATTTATCCTGCGAATTCGCGAGTTGACAGAATCATTGAAAACCCTGCACGAAGTGGACATAGACCTGATCGTTGATAATAAAGTTCAATCGATGGAACTGGATATGAAGCTTCGTTATGAATTGCTCTTCTTTTACAAGGAAGCCATGAGCTTTATTATACAAAACATGAATTGCGACCAGTTGTTTGTAAATATCAATAAAACCAGGTCGAAACTGTATATAGAGATACTTTCCGAATGCGGGACCACTGATGATAATTTTGAAACGGAATTTGAAAATGCAGTAGCAAAAAGAGTGAATGCATTACCTGCAACATTGGATATTCTTTCAGACAATAAAAGTTTTTCTACAGTACTGTATGTGAACGTAGGTTAACTAATGCGACTCAATTTAGAATTGTGCCAACCTTATTACCTTAATAATAGGTGCTAACCAAAGCTACATAAACCTTATTAGCTTATTATCCACTTCAATGTTTGCTGATAATGTTTTAAGCATTGATCATACTCTTCCAAAAACGTTGTTTACTTATGATGCTCCGGTTGATTTAAAATGTATTTGCAAACCTTGTCAACATCTGACTTAGAAACGGAAAAAGCAGATGCTGAATCCTGCCATGCAAACACACCTTGAGATAATTTATTTTCATTGATAAATCTAGTAGAACTATCTGCAATGATTGTCAATAAAGCTTCTTCAGGCAATTTTGGAGAACGCGAAACTAAAAAGTGAATATGCTCCGGGTTGGCATAAATACTGTACAATTTTGAGTGATTATTGTTTACCACCCCTGTGATATATTTTTCAATTCGTTCCCTATTTTTTTCTGTGATAAAAGTGTACGGTTGTGCGTAATTAAAATAAAGTGGGTGTAAAGATTATGATACTCTACCCAGGCAAGCACTAATTTCTTTTTTGGTTGTTATTTTATTTCCCTAACCAGTTTTTGAAGTCGCTTACTTTTTCACGGCTTACAATGGCTTCTTTTTCTGATTCTGGCTTTAAGTGTAGCATCAAACGGTTGCCAAAATAATCATGTATTTGTGAAACACTGTCTACCGAAATAAAGAATGCACGGCTGATCCGAAAATATTTATCAGGGTTCAGCATATCATTTAATTCGTCCATGGTATAATCAACAACGAATTTGCGATTGTCGAATGTTTTGAAAAAGTTCAACCGGCCATCGCTGAAGAAATATGCTATTTCTTCCACATCCACGGAAACGAGTTTTTGCCCGTGCTTAACCAGGAAACGCTTTCTGTAATCTTTGGTTTGTAATTTTTGCTGCAACTCTTTTACAAGTGCATCGATACTTATGGTAGAATTTTCCTTATCTGGGGTATACATTTTTTTCATCTGCCGGTATTTGTCCAGGGCAGACTGTAAATCTTCTTTTTGAACAGGCTTGAGCAAATAGTCTACACTGTTTACTTTAAATGCTTTCAGGGCATATTCATCATAAGAAGTAATAAAGATCACGGGGCTTTTTACCTGCACATGGTTAAAGATCTCGAAACTTTGACCGTCGGCTAATTCAATATCCATCAATATCAAATCCGGCGTAGGGTTATTCTCCAGCCAACTTACTGTACTTTTAATGCTATCCGCTTCACCAACGATATTTGCTGTTTCATCCACGCTAAAAAGTGTCTTCTTCAACTTCTTTACAGCCAGATCTTCATCCTCTACGATTAATATATTCATGTTAACTATTTTTTAATTCTAAGGGCAAAATTTTTTCCCCGGCCACCTTATTCCAAATTAAAGGAAGCACTACACTAAATGTTTTGTGGTCTTTCAAAACCTGGAAACCGTGTTGGTTGAGTAATTCAAATTTCGTTTTGATATTCTCAAGGCCAATTTTATTGGAGGGCACTTTGATGGTTCTTAATTGCAGGTTATTGCTTACAATGAGCTTGGTGCCTGCTGTAGTAAAAATATCGATCACCAGCGGCTTGTTCTTTGAAAGTACATTGTGCTTCACGGCATTTTCAACCAGCAACTGTAAGGTTAATGACGGAATTAAATAGTGATCATATTTTTTGTCGGTTTCAATGGATAGCTGAACGGCTTCGCCATGTCTTGTTCTTAAAAGGCGATAATACGATTGTATGAATTTTAGTTCTGTTTGCAGGCTGCTTAGCCCGTCCTCGTTGTTACGAAGAAGGTAACGATACACCTTGCTTAATTCGTCCAAAAAAACTTCTGCCTGTTTGCGGTCCTCTACAATCAGCGAAGAAAGTGTATTAAAACAATTAAAAAGAAAATGCGGATTCACCTGGCTTTTTAAGGTTTCAAATTCCTGCTCCAATGTTAGCTGTTGTAATCTTTCTTTCTCCGTCACGCTATCTTTCCATTGCCTGAAGGTATACTCCACCTCCCACATGGAAGTAGCTACCATTGTTAAGCCAAACCCTGTATACAGGGCAAAGTTTAATTTTCCCTGGTGTAACTCGTATCCTAAAAAATTGGTTGCATCATATGCATGAAACAGGCAGATGTAGGTAAGTGAAATAAGAGTTATGTGTGAAATGGCGAGAAGGGTTAATCGCAAACCTGTTTCTTTCATATTGGGAAATACCACCCTCAGCCAGTGCATCACCAATATGTGTAAGTACCATGAAACAAACCCCTGGATGTAAATAACCGGGAAAGAATACAGCCATATTTTTTCATCCTTCCACTGCCTGTCACCAAATAGCAGGTGATTCAATAGAATACAAAGCAGTGGCATTATCATTAAAAACGACATCCATTCAAACTTCGATGGTTTCATCCACTTTTTCATGCCGGATACTTTTCTCTGTTGTTCATTACGGGCAACCATATCGCCCGTTGATCAGGATCTTCCTTGATTAAAATTTCACAACCGCATAAAAGGCGGTATTTATTATTAATATTCTCTTCAATTTCAGCATTCGAATGAATACTGGTCATCTTGGGCTGAATGGTATTGATAACCTGTATGCCTTGCGGTGCATTGGTCACCCTGATTTTTAAAGGTTTCAAACGGCTGATTGCATTCTGGTTAATTGCATTTTCTACAATCATCTGCAGGGTTAAAGGGGGCGCCAGTTGTTGTAGCCGGTCAGGCGATACATCAATGTCCAACTCCAACGCATCCTTATATCTTGATTTCAGCAAAAAGAAATAGGAGCGAATAAAACAGATCTCGGTATCGATGGGAACCAGTTTTTCTTCATTGGTTCTAAGCAGGTAACGGTATACCTTACTCATATGATCTAAAAACTCTTCTGCCTTATCAGCATCTTCCTGGATAAGACTGGATAAACTGTTTAAACTATTAAAAAGAAAATGCGGGTTCATCTGGCTTTTTAAGCCTATCAACCGGCTATGCATGTATTCTTTTTTTAGTTGCTCATTTTCGGTAAGGGTAGTCCTGAATTTTTCAAAACGGTAAATACCCTCATTTAAAAAAGTGAGGAAGATATTTAGGGTGATCAATGTGGCATAGGCACGGAAAAAATCACTTTCCAGGTATTCGTAACCATAAAAATTAAAATAATCATAAGCCAGCAATAGCAGCGATACATATACTGCCGACATTAAAAAGAATATTCCCAGGCAAATAGTCAGCCGTTTAAATAGCTGCCTGTCGTAGAGGAAACGGTTACGCAATGCGATAGCTACAAGGCCATAGGTAAGAAATCCTCCTCCAAAAAATGAAAAGCTTACCAACGTGGTAACAATGAATTGAGAAACTGAACTGAAGTAAGCCTGGCTATACAAAAAATAGTTTACCAGTATAGCCATAGGCAACATACTGGCCACAAGAACCGTAAAATCCTTGGTGTGAAATTTCGGTATGTTCAGCTTCTTTGGCATT
>Ga0193740_1000439_pt1 | contig 11252 bp, 11 predicted proteins | sample L2s1metaG_FD_145072 | JGI IMG/M metagenome (GOLD analysis project Ga0193740, IMG submission 145072) | Soil microbial communities from a riparian zone of the East river system, Colorado, United States - L2s1 | ecosystem: Environmental > Terrestrial > Soil > Riparian zone | place: USA: East River... | reverse complement strand
AACTGTTGTTGATTTACTGTGAAGTAAGCGAAGCGATAACAAAGATCAGGACCCGAAACCTTGATGGCAGTTACAATATTTTGATTCACTGTCCCGGTTTTGGGTGTGGTAGTTTGAACTATACTTAAATCTCTAAACTCTGTGTCTGATAAAACTGGTTTATCGCAGGCAATTACGATAAGTATTATCATCGATAAAAAATATATGGTTTTCATGGTCGTTTTCTTACCCTGACATGCCAAATTGATTTTGCGTTGCATTATGAATCAAATTCTTCGATGTAATCTTGCATTTCGTTCATGAAACCAAAACAGGCCACATATACACTGATCATCGTTCTTGTCCTGCTTTTTATATTTATTTATAAACGGTGGCAGGAACCACTGAGAAAGGAGGCGTTCGATCGCACTCCTGCACAATTGTATTACACCAAACACGCATTGTGCCGGATGGATTGCCGCCAGATCAGTAGGAAGGATATTGGGGAGATCATGCGAAAAGGAATTATCAATTTCAATAAAAGTAACAGGAGAGAAAGGCCCTGTCCCACTTTTGCATTACAGGGCCAGACCAGTGATGGAGAAAAGATCCGTGTAATCTTTGCTCAATGCAATGATGAAACCAAAGTAATCACCTGCTATAACCTGGAAGAAGATTTTGAATGTGATTGTCCTTCGGGAGGCTCAGGACACGCCCCTTCGACACTTCGACAAGCTCAGTATAAACTAAGTTCAGGACAAATTCCATTACCCAATTGAAGACAGTTCAAACCAACTAAATGCGAATTCTTTTAAAGCCATTTCAGCTACTCTATGTTATTTATGCCTGTGTTTTATTCGTTGCGTTGATGATACCTGTTTTCATCTGGTCATTGCTGGTTTTGCCGTTTGGAAAAATCAGGGGAGGCAACCTGGTTTACGCTGGCTGTATTGTATGGGCTGATATATGGTTTGCGCTGGTGTTTATTTTTCATAGAAATATTTACCTGGAAGAACCAAAGAAGGATCAATCCTACATATTTGTTGCCAATCATATTTCCTATCTCGATTCTGCACTGATTCCGAAAACATTCCGGCATCCTATTCGGCCGTTGGGAAAGGTGGAAATGGCCAAGGTTCCCATCTTTGGGTTCATTTATAAAAATGCAATTGTAACTGTCGATCGCAGCAATGCTGAAAACCGTGCAAAGAGTGTACTCTCACTCAAAGCTATTTTGCGCAAAGGAATTTCTGTTTTGGTTTTTCCGGAAGGAACATTCAACATGACGCATAAGCCTTTAAAGGAATTTTATGATGGTGCCTTTCGCGTGGCTATTGAAACACAAACACCAATTAAGCCGGTTTTGTTATTAAATGCTTATGACCGCATGCATTACAAAAGTATTTTTTCATTGAACCCCGGTAAAAGCCGTTCAATTTTTTTGCCGGAGGTTTCGGTTGAGGGATTGACTTTGAAAGATTCCGGTATGTTGAAGGAAAAAGTGTTTGACATCATGAGGGAGGAACTGGTAAAAAGGAGAGCAAAATGGATTTATAAAATGTGACTAACGGAAAGGGCCTGGTGAAGCGCCGGGCTCCATTGGCCTGTCGTTTGGATAAAGATATTCAGCTTGTTTTATTTAAAAACTTGTAATATATTCTTCAGCCGGCATTTTGGCAAACCGCATGTTGTGTGCAGTACAGATTTTAAGTAAATTCGATTTATGAAAGCTTTAGTAATCAAGCCAAAAAATGACAGTGAATTGAAGTTCGTTTCTGCACTATTGAGAAAGCTTGGTATAAATTCATCTAGCATTTCACTTGAAGAGTTGGAGGATATCGGTTTGTCAAAACTTATGCGAAAGGTTGATAAATCTCAAAAAGTTAGTCGTTTAGAAATCATGAAAAAGTTATCAGCCTGATGAAGGTTGAATTTCTTAAAAGCTTTTCTAAAGATCTGGACTCCATAAACTCAAAGTCTGTAAAACAATCACTGATTCGTGTTATCGCAATTTTAGAAAAGCTGATAACTTAACTGACATTCCAAATCTCAAAAGGTTAAAGGGACATAGAAACGCTTACAGAATCCGAATAGGAGATTATAGACTTGGATTCTTCTTAGAAAATGCAGCAATTCAGCTTGCAAGATTTCTCCACAGAAAAGAAATTTATAAACTGTTCCCTTAAAGTACTGTCCGAAGCATTGCACACAACGAACAGGGCTTGCCGATGTACCGGCAGTCAGTGATTCGTCTGCTCGGTAAGTTATTCAAAAGCTGAATAAAGAACAAATACCGAATGATTGTTTGTCAGCCGGAATATTGGCAAACTATTGTTATAAGCTGTGCTAAGGCATCGAGAACACTCCGATATCATTCATTATGGTTATAAGCCTCCTAACTTTTTGATTATAATCATCATGATATCGAGCAGGATTGCTGTATCCAATTGCTTTGTAAAAGTTTGGTGTGGCTAATTCGATTTGGTAGAACACGCCATCAGCAACCCTGTCTTCAAAATCTGGAATTTCTCCTTGTGATGGAAACGTATCGAATCTAAATCGGCGAATGGAATCGACAAGACTTGAAATATTGGATGGAACTTTTAAGGAATTCGTAAAACTGCTATCTAAAAGAACTTTGTCAGGGCGGCCATTGGTCCATTGATAATTGAACCAACAATCTGTATCCGTTAAATGCCAGGCAGAGTCTTGGTACTTTAGTATTACTAACCATTTTGGAGTTGCTATAGAGATACCATGCCAAACACGCAGTTCAAAGCTATCTACGCCATTGCTAATCGATGGCAAGTTTAGCACTTTAGTCTTTGCGGAAAGGTTTTGAAACAATAAGCTATCGGTAGTGAGATTCGTGAACTCTGGTCTATGTTCCGAAAGTGTTCCTGTGTCACAAGATGAAACCAAATATATTATTCCTGAAAAAAAGAGAGCTCTCATAGCATAGCTTATAACGTTTGTGTTTCTGTATTATCCGAAACTAACAAAATTTTCTAACGTACTCATTCCCATCACTTGCTTCTTTCGTTTTTTGTATTGTCGCATTTCGCAAATACAACATGAAATTAATTCAATATTGACTGAATTATGATTACCAGAATTACCGAATGATGTAGTGAGCAAATCGCGTGTCGAAGCAGCAATTTGGAAACAACAAGCGCTAATAGTAGCCGCCCCGATAGCTATCGGGGCAGCTTGTTATATAAAACATAGCATTCAAAGGGCACAAACAGATTAATAATTCTCATTCATGTGATCTGACTCGTTTTTCTTTTCTGTTCAACCTTTAACCTAACGCCTTTCACCTTCCTGCTCCCTCTCTTTTCCCTATTTTTACACACCTCATGTTTGCAGAAGTGATCATACCGTTGGCGCTGCCGAAAAATTACACCTGGCATATTCCCGATCAAATGATTGACATGATCTCCGTTGGTTGTCGCGTGGAAGTGAATCTCGGAAAGAATAAAAAATATGCGGGCATTGTCAAACGTATTCACAATGATGCTCCCACTTCCTTTGAAGCAAAAGATATTTTCAATGTTCTCGATCCCGAACCGGTGATTCAAAAATATCAACTTCATTTTTGGGAATGGATGGCGGATTACTATATGTGCAGCGAGGGTGAAGTAATGGCTGCAGCATTGCCGGCTCATTTCAAACTTTCCAGTGAAACTATCCTGGTTTTTAACGAGGAATATGGTGACGACTTTTCAAACCTCGAGAATGAAGAATACCTCGTTGCTGAAGCACTGTTGATGAAACACGAATTACGATTGACAGAAGTACAGCAAATACTCGACGTGACTCATGTTTATCCAATCGTCAACCGTTTAATTGGAAAGAAAGTTTGTTTTGTGTGGGAATCACTGAAACAAACCTTCAATCCGAAAAAAGAAAGTTTTATTCTCCTGAATCATGAGTATGATAACGAGGACAAGCTCTCCGAATTATTGAATAACTGGGGAAGAGCACCAAAGCAAATGGAATTGCTTTTAAGTTACCTGCACCTGATGAAAACACAGGGACAGGTAACAAAATCAGATTTACTCAAAAAGTCAGGAGCATCGGAAGCACAATTAAAAGGACTGGTTGAGAAAGAAATTCTCCGGGTTGAAAAAAGAAGTGTCGACCGCGTGGTGTATGCTCCAAAAGATGTGAATGTAGATTTCGAGCTGACGCCTGCGCAACAGGAATCTTACAATCAATTGCAGGAGCTTTTTCAGCAAAAGCAGGTTTGCCTGCTACATGGAATTACATCCAGCGGCAAAACACATTTGTACATCAAACTGATTGAACAATACATTCGAAGGGGAGAACAGGTATTGTACATGCTCCCCGAAATTGCCCTGACCTCGCAAATTATTCGCCGGCTCCAAAAACATTTTGGTGGTCATATTGGTATTTATCATTCCAAATTCAGCCAGAATGAAAGAGTGGAGATCTGGAATAAAGTAAAAACAGGCGAACTAAAAATTGTTTTAGGAGCGAGATCCTCTTTATTCCTTCCCTTCCTTCACCTTGGATTGATTATTTGTGATGAAGAACATGACACTTCCTACAAACAACAGGATCCCGCTCCCCGCTATCATGGTCGTGATGCAGCAATTTATATGGCCTCATTAACCCACTCAAAAGTTTTGTTGGGAAGTGCAACGCCGGGACTGGAATCCTACTTCAATGCCAAACACGATAAATACGGATTCGTGGAATTGATGGAACGTTTTCGCGAGGTGAAACTTCCATCCATTGAAATGATCGATAACAGGGCAATTGCCCATAGACCAGGGGAGAAAGTGATGATATCCCCGCAATTACTGGACGAGATCAGGCAAACAGTTTTTAACCATAAACAGGTTATACTCTTTCAGAACCGCCGCGGCTATGCACCTTACCAGATCTGCACCGTTTGTGGTTGGATAGCACAATGCAAAAACTGTGATGTTTCATTAACCTATCATAAGTTCTCCAATAAATTAAAATGCCACTACTGCGGGAACGTATATCCTCCCGTGAACACCTGCCAGGCCTGTGGTAGTGATAAACTCATGCAGAGAAATTTCGGCACCGAAAAGATTGAAGAAGTACTGGACACAGAATTAAAGGACGTCAAGGTCGGCAGAATGGACTTTGATACCGTTCGCAATAAAAATGCCCACGATGTTTTGATACAACAGTTCGAACAAAAAAAGATTGATGTATTGGTAGGAACGCAAATGGTGGTAAAAGGACTGGATTTCGATAATGTTGACCTGGTGGGAATTTTAGATGCCGACGGCTTGTTGCACTTTGCCGACTTCCGGGTAAATGAAAGAGCATTCCAGTTAATGGAGCAGGTAAGTGGCCGTGCCGGCAGAATGGATGGAAAGGGAAAGGTGATGATTCAAACAATGAACCCTTTGCATCCTGTTTTGCAACATGTGGCACATCATGATTTTTTGACGATGTATAACGAAGAAATAGAAAAGCGAAAACAATTTTTCTATCCGCCGTTTTCAAGAATAATAAATGTTCACTTTCGCGATAAGGAACGAGACGTTGTGTTTGATGCAGCACATTCGTTTGCAAAAGCACTGGATGTTCCCTGGGGAAAGTACATTGTTGGTCCTGCCGAACCGGTAGTCAACCGTGTTCGCAACATGTTTTTGATGGAAATGCTTTTAAAACTACCAAGAGACAGCCAGCTGATTGCTTCCTGTAAGAAAGATATTTTGAAGGAATGCGGTAATCTCCGTAACAACAAAAGGTTTAAAAAAGTGATTATTGTGCCGGACGTGGATGCTATATAAATTTGCCAATTCGACAAATGAAAATCTGACAATGCAAATAAAAGAGAATTTTTCTCTCAAACCCTATAACAGTTTCGGAATTGATGCAACCACTAAATACTTTGTCCCGTTTGAAAATGTGACAGAACTGGAGGGAATTCTAAACTCAAAACTAAATACTCAAAACTCCAAACTTGTTTTAGGTGGTGGAAGCAATATCCTGCTTATTAAAGATTTTGATGGAATCGTTTTAAAAAATGAGGTCAAAGGAATTGAGATTGTAAAAGAAGACGAAGAACATATGTACCTGAAAGCAGGAGCGGGGGAGAACTGGCATCAGTTTGTTTTGTATTGTGTTCAAAATAATTATGCTGGTATAGAAAATCTTTCATTGATACCGGGTAATGTTGGTGCCTCGCCTATGCAGAACATTGGTGCATATGGTGTGGAGGTCAAGGATGTGTTTTATGAATTGGAAGCCTATCACAAACATGATAAAACGATTCAAAAATTTGGGTTAGAGGATTGCGGCTTTGGTTACCGTGAAAGCGTTTTCAAGAACAAATACAGGGATCAATACATTATAATAAGTGTTACGTATCGGCTGAACAAAACGCCATCTTTTAATACCAGCTATGGTGCCATTAACCAGGAACTGGAAAAAATGGGAGTGAATGAACTGAGTATACAGGCTATTTCACAGGCGGTAATTAATATCCGTACGGCGAAGTTGCCCGATCCCAAAGAGGTGGGCAATGCCGGGAGCTTTTTTAAAAACCCTATCATAACAAATGATCAATTCTCCGAAATAAAAAAGACTTTTCCGGGTATCGTCGCTTTTCCCTCGGATGCCAGCCATACCAAGCTTGCCGCTGGCTGGCTCATTGAACAATGTGGCTGGAAAGGATACCGTAAAGGTGATGCCGGCTGTTTTCCAAAACAGGCATTGGTGCTTGTTAATTATGGTACGGCATCGGGTAAGGAGATTTTCGATCTGAGTGAAGAGATTTTATTGTCCGTTCAAAAAACGTTTGGGGTAATTCTTGAAAGAGAAGTTAATGTCATTGTTTAAGGCAGCGCTTCTCATTATTTTGTTGTCAACGTCAAAAACCCCGATTATGAGAAAGCTGATTTTTTTCCTTTCCTTCTTTTTTCTTTTACATGCTTCCTTAAATGCCCAGGATAAAGTTTATCGCAAAAACGGCGAAGTCCTCAAAGTAAAAGTGCTGGAAGTTAGCAGTACAGAAATCAAGTACAAATTATTTGGCGACGACAATGGTCCTATATATGTTTTGGAAAAGGACCGCATCAATAAAATTGAATATGAAAATGGGAGGGTGGAGAAACCAACGATTGATTTGAAAGACCCGGAGCAATATTCTGACCAGCTAAAAAAAGCTCTTAAGATCAATTTTCTTTCGCCCCTTTTTGGATATACTCAATTCAGTTACGAAAAAAGTACTGGTGTAGGAAAATCATATGAGTTGACCCTAGCTATAATTGGTGCTGGCAAAAACCAGACACTTGATTTTTATAATTATCAGCAAACCGAAAAGAGGGACCAATTTGGTTTTGCCCTTGGTGCCGGTTATAAATTCAATAAACTTCCTGATTTCCTTTTTGGCAGAACAAGGTTTACACATATCATGCAAGGGGCTTATGCAAAGCCAATAGTTTATTTAGGTAACTATAGCGAAAATGTGCTGGTTAATAAAACCGGTCAGACTGTAATCGAAAGACAAAATGTTACGTTTGGTGCTTTACAATTGGAGTTGGGTAAGCAATGGGTGTTTGGAGAAAAATTTTTGCTTGACCTGTATTGGGGTTTTGGTATTGGTGCGGACAATAAAAATGAAGATTATTATTACGACACAGAGGCTTATAATTATGTTATTCAACGGTTGGGAACAAGCCCGGGTTTTTCCTTAAATGGCGGAATAAAACTTGGTTTACTGATTAAATGATGGTGGCTTATAATAAATAGGATCGGTCAAAAAGGCTCTTGATAAAAGGGCCTTTTTTTGGTTTCAATTTTATTAAGCAGTTTTTTATAACTTGAATGCATGACCAAAACCCTGCTGGCTGTTTTATCTCTATTTGTCTCTTCTTCTTCTATCGCACAAAAAAGCCAATCAGTTTTTTTTGAGCTGGGAGGAAATGGAGGGTTCGTTTCAGTCAATTACGATTCCAGGTTTACTAATTCCGAAAAAGGCCTTGGATACCGGGCTGGATTCGGCTTTATTCCACCTTCGAATTCGTTTGGCGTTTCTGATCCTGCCATCTGGACCGTTCCCGTTGGCCTTAATTACTTACTCGGCAAGACAAGGCATTATTTTGAAGCCGGGTTAGGAGCTACTTTTTATTTTTATAATGGCACAGGAACTGATTTTTTGGGTACCACTGAAATTAAAAAAGGAGCTGGAATTTTACTTTTTCCAAGCGCAGGTTACCGCTACTCACCATACGGAAAAGCGTTCCAGGGAAGACTTTTTATCTCGCCTGTAATCAGTTCTGAGGGTGTAAGTTTTTACTGGGGGCTTTCAATCGGTATTAAATTTTGATACAGCCCGTAAATTATGTATTAGGTGCTGACGCAGAAAAAGCTTGCAGACCAACTGTCATCAACTGGAATTGCGCTATAATTATTTAATTAAAATCCTCTTCATCCAGGTCATCAAGCGATCCTGATGATTGTATGTTCAGCATACTTCCCATCAGGTCTTTAAATTCAACGGAGGTTTCCATTATTTTTTTACTGATTAATGAATAAGACGCCAGTCCATGTAAAACAAATTCCATTAACAGGGCAGCTTCTTTTTCATTGGCATGTGAGAAATGTTTTTTGATCAATGAATGCAGTCCATCGATCTTATAAAGTTGATTGATTTTCTCCCTGTCAGAAGTAGAGAACATTAAATTCATATGATTGCCCTTATCAAACCAGCTTGTAATGGAACGATAGGGATTGTCGACTACTTCAGGAGAATCACCCTTTCTTACTGCTCTTCTTTTTAATGTATCCGGATTTGGAAAATAATGGACAAACTGCGAACGGATGGCTTTGTCCAAAAGATTCATGGCCACCTGGTAGGGACCTTCCTGCTCGCCTTCATATACCAGTTCAATTTTACCGGTAATAGCTGGAATGATACCAATAAGATCGCTGACCCAGACCTGTGTTTCTTTTTCGTTATTGAGGATGGCTCTCCTTTCTGCTGCGCTGATGGCATTTTCAAAAGCGGAAATAGTAAGGCGAGCACTTACACCACTTTTCTTATCAACAAATTCGCTGCCCCTAGCCTCAAATGCAACCTGCTCAATCAGCCTCTTTACCAAATCGCTTACCGTTATTTTTTCTTTTTGTTCGTCAGCCACTTCGGCTTCCTGTTCGGTTATAGCTAATGCATTCTCCAACGACTTTGGATAGTGTGTGAGAATCTGGCTTTGTATCCGATCCTTGAGTGGAGTAACAATTGAACCACGATTGGTGTAATCTTCCGGGTTAGCAGTGAACACAAAAAGAATATCAAGTGGCAGTCTCAGTTTGAACCCGCGAATTTGTACATCGCCTTCTTCCAGGATATTGAAGAGAGCAACCTGTATTCGCGCCTGCAGATCCGGTAATTCATTAATAACAAAAATGCTGCGGTTGCTTTTTGGAATGATGCCATAATGAATCACTCTTTCATCCGCGAAACTCAGACGAAGATTAGCCGCCTTGATGGGATCGACATCGCCAATTAGATCGGCCACGCTAACATCCGGTGTTGCTAATTTTTCTCCATAGCGCTGGCTTCGATGGATCCATTCGATTGGAGTATCATCAGCTTTTTCAAAAATTAGTTCTTTAGCATATCTCGAAATGGGACTCAGGGGATCATCATTGATCTCGCTGCCGGAAATTATTGGTATGTATTCATCCAGCAACTCTGTCATCTGTCGTGCCATCCTTGTTTTGGCTTGTCCACGTAAACCAAGAAAAAGAATATTGTGTTTACTCAGTAATGCTCTTTCCACATCAGGAATTACAGAGTCTTCATAGCCAATAATGCCACTGAATGTTTCTTCTTTGTTCTTAAGTTTTTTGATCAGGTTAGCACGAAGTTCTTCTTTGATGCTTTTTGGCTTGTAGCCCGATTCTTTTAATTCGCCTAAGGTGTTTATATGTTTAATATCCATCTGAACTTTGATTTGGGAGGATTTTATTGATTAAGAGGAAAAGGATGATCAATAAACTTAGGGTTTTGTAATCTCTTAAACTGGAGACTTATTGAACCAAAGTTTATTAAAAGACCAATTTCCAGGTTATAAGCTTCTAAATAATTTCTTGCTTGTGCAAAGTGAACCGATTCAAGATTAATGATAGCTTTTAATTCAACACTTATTTTTCCATCAACTAAAAAGTCTACTCTTCTTTCACCAATTTGTTGATTTTTATAAAAAACAGGCATATTAAATTCTCTTTCGAATGAAACGCCCATTTCACTAAACTCTATTTCAAGTGCTCTCTGATAAATGACTTCCTGAAAGCCGTTACCAAGCGCCGAATGAACCTTCATGGCTGCACCAATAATTTTTTCTGTAATTTCTTTATACTTTAATTCCGACATATTTTCCCAGTAATCCAATTAATCTCCCCAAATCCACGTGCAGACTTAGTAAACTGTTTTCCTCTTCCCACTTTCAAAATCCCTGAATATAAATGCACCCAACCTGTCAAGGCTTGCAAAGTAGGCTTTACCATTATTGGTTTCGGTAAACTCCTGTACAAATCGTTGCAGGTACGGATCTGTTGCTATCATAAAAGTTGTAATGGGTATTTTCAATTTCTTACACTGCGCTGCAAGATTCAAACAGCGGCTCGTCACCTTTCGGTCCAGGCCAAAACTGTTTTTATAATAGCGCTTCCCGATTTTCAAACATGTTGGCTTACCATCCGTGATCATGAATATTTGCTTGTTTGGATTTTTTCTTCGCCGCAAAATATCCATTGCCAGTTCCAACCCGGCAACTGTATTGGTATGATAGGGGCCCACCTGTAAATAAGGAAGATCTTTAATTTCAACAGGCCATGCATCATTGCCAAATACAACAATATCCAATGTGTCCTTCGGATATTTAGTGGTGATCAGTTCACTCAGTGCCATGGCAACTTTTTTAGCAGGGGTGATGCGATCCTCTCCATACAAAATCATGGAGTGTGAAATATCGATCATCAGCACGGTAGAAGTTTGTGCCTTAAAATCGGTTTCTCTGATTTGAAGATCATCTTCCTGCATGGTGAATGAGTCCAGGCCGTGATTGATCTGCGCATTGCGGATAGATTCAGTAAAATCAATCTGCTCCAGCATATCACCAAACTGGAAGGGCCTTGTGTCCGGGCTGATTTCGTCACCCAAACCAGGTTTATAGGTTTGATGGTCGCCGGTTTTTGTTTTTTTGAGTTTACCGAAAATTTCTTCAAGGCTTCTTTTCCGGATGCCCTGTTCAGTT